>Ga0210406_10000438_pt1 | contig 57041 bp, 53 predicted proteins | sample IncBWC30MmetaG_FD_155454 | JGI IMG/M metagenome (GOLD analysis project Ga0210406, IMG submission 155454) | Forest soil microbial communities from Barre Woods Harvard Forest LTER site, Petersham, Massachusetts, United States - Inc-BW-C-30-M | ecosystem: Environmental > Terrestrial > Soil >...
AATCCCATTTTGAAAACTCGGCCGGCTCTAGCAGGCTGCTGAAAAAGCCGTTTGGCGAGGTGTGATTCCGTGCATTGGCGCGATTAAATATCGGGCGAAGAACGGTCGCCTCTCGATGTCAGGCATCTTCGATCTCGCCGCAGAGCTTCAAATCAGTGCGGATGTTGTGGCCAAACAAGCCCACAACAACGGCATACGTGTCGAACAAATCTGACTGCTCATCCGCCGGCATATTCGAGGCGAGTGCAAGGCTGGCAGGTGCCCTTGCCTGCTCCCTGCGACACTTGCTAAGTTGCGCGGATCGGTGCCTGACCGGTGCCTGGGGGTTTTCCAAAACTAGCGTATGTCTTTGAGATCGCGGGCGTAGTTCAATGGTAGAACGGCAGCTTCCCAAGCTGCATACGAGGGTTCGATTCCCTTCGCCCGCTCCAAGAGCACAATTGGCCGCGAAAAGCGCGGCGTTCCGGCAACAGGCAGTGCTGACGATTTTGGAAACAAAAAAGATGCGGCCCCCTGGCCGCTCTTTTTCCATCATCCGCGGTGGGTCGGATGGCGATGGTGCACCATGCGGGGCGCCGGGTACGCATTGTACGCGTTGCCGTTCCGCCAGTTGCCATCGGTATAGGGATTGCCGGGGCCCTGGTTCTGACAATTGGCGTTCGGGTAGAACTGCGCGCAATAGCCGGGGTCTTCGATGACTTGCTGCGCCAGCGCGGGCGTCGCGAAAGCTGCCGCAGCAACCGCAACGGCGCCAATCAATGCGAATTTCATCTTTGTCTCCTGTTTAGTGCAATGGTTAGTTCGTGCAACGAGGAGATGGTCACGCAGCTTGTGTTTCGCCAATTGCCGTTTGGTTAGCTCCTGCAAACGTGAAAATTCGTCATCGAGGTTAGGCACGCTTCACATCATGCGCGCGACTGCCCCATTTGACCGGGGCAATCGCATCGCTGCTATGCATCAAGCGCCCGGCGGCACCTGATCCAGAAATCCGGTGATGCTGCGGATCCGGCCCTCCTTCAGCACGGCGAAATCCGTGCCCTTGATCGGGCTGTCGACGCCATCAGGCCCGAGGCCCCAGGAGAACCGGACGTGGTCGCCATACCCGTTGGGTTCGCCGATCAGCCTGAATTTGAAGTCCGGGAAGCGCTGCTGGACGCCGGCGATCAATGCGTCGACGCCCTCAAGGCCGTCGCCGCTCATCAGGGGGTCGACATATTTCGCATCAGTGGTCCAGTTCGCAGCTAGGATCTCGCGGCGGCGGCTCGGCGTGCGCTCGTTCCATAGATCGATGTAGCCGCGGGCAATCGCATTGACGTTGGTCATCACTTTCTCCTTCGATAATGCCGGATGGATCGGCTGATCGACTATCGAAGACTGGCGCGAGCAAATCGATTACCCCAGAGGTCATGGATTTCGAAGGCGCGGATTATGCCGCCCGTTCCGCATCGACTAATGCTTCAGCCGCCTTGAGGATCGCGCCGCCCGGTCCCTTCCGGCCGCCAAGTGTTTGGCTGATGGCATAGGTGCCCTCGACGAGAAGCAGGAGGCCGTCGGCGAGCCGTATGGGCCGGGCGACGCCAAGCGCGCGAGCGATGCCGAGAAGGCGCCGCCGCATCTCTCGCTTGTTGGCCTCTACCACCTGATGCCCGGGATGCGCGGCGTCGGGAAATTCCGCGCAATAATTGATGAAGGGACAGCCGCGATAGCCGGGCTGCGTGGTTCGGTGCGCGAGATAGCTCATGATGGCGCGCAACTGCGCCCGTGGATCGTTGCTGTATCGGCCAAAGCTTTCGTCCCATTGGCGCCAAAAGGATTCGTTGCGTTCCCGCAAGTAGGTGACGATCAAATCGTCCTTTGACGGAAAGTTGCGGTAGAGGCTGATCTTGGCAACGCCGGCCTCTTTGACGATGGTCTCGACCCCGATGGCCCGGATACCCTTCCGGTAGAAAAGGTCGGCGGCCACCTCGAAAATCTTGTCGCGCGCGAGCTTCGTGGCTCCCCGACCCCCGATCTTGCGTTCCGTTCCGGTTTTCATGGTCGAATGGCCTCCCTTCGCTTGACATGTAACCGACCGGTTCGTATCAATCAAGTGATACGAACCGATCAGTTACATCTGCAGGGGAGAGGAGCCGAAGGCCATGAAGCATTTGTCCTGGAGGGGGAATATCTCGTCCCGTTCGAAGAGCTCAGCGAATTGATCCCCAAGCATCGGGCGTTCCTGCAAAAAGGTTACGATGCCGGACACTTTTTGTGCTCGGGACCGCAGATTCCCGCGGGTGGAGGCTTCCTGATCGCCCGTGCCGAATCGTTGGAAAAATTGCAGGAGCTATTGGCCGAAGAGCCGTTTACCGGCGCGAAGAAAATGCACTTCTCCAGGATCACGGAGTTCAATCCGGTTCAACACCAGCCGGCTTTGAAGGACTGGTTCGCCACATCATTGTGATCACCGCGGGTCTACGGCTCGATCTTGAGCGCAGCCTTCATGTTGGGATGGAAGCGGCAATAATAGTCGATCGTTCCGGCGTTCTTCAAAACCAGCGTCATCGTTGTCTTCGGCGGCATCGTCACGTCGAAGTCGCCGTTGCGCGCCGTGGCGGTATGGGCGAACACGTCCTTGTTCACCCACTCGATGGTGTCGCCGACCTTTGCCGGAGTCTCCGCCGGCGCGATCACCAGGTTTTCCATCGTGATTTGAATGGTCGCCGCATGCCCCGGGACGGACCCCGCGAGCGCCAGCGCTGCTACGATCGAAAGGGTCCATCTCGGCGTCATGATAAGGCTCCTTACTTCAATTCGGCGGCGACATGTTCGGCATGCTGCTCGTGGCCCTGAAAGATCTTCAGGCCGGTCTGCAGCAGGCTTTTCAGCTCCGCATTGGTCGCGTTGGGAATGAGCGTCGTCTCCAGCGCGCTATCGACCGCCTTGTGGTAGGCGACCTCGTTGGCGACATAGGCCTTGTCGAATTCCGCGCCCTTGAGCTTGCCGAGCTCGGCGAGTTTTTCCGCGGCGTTCTTCGACAGGGTCTTGCTGGTGTCGTTGTCCGCAGGCGTGACCTTGAGCTTTTTGACCAGGTCCAGCGCCTGCTTGTTCACGGCTTCATGGTCGCGCACCATGTCTTCCGCGAACGCCTTGACCTCCTTGTTGCTGGCCTTGGTCAATGCCTGCTTGGCGGCGGCGATATCGATCACGCCGGCGGTATAGGCGATATGCGCGATTTGCGGGTCGGTCGGCTTGGCGCCTTGCGCCAGCGCCGCACTGCTCAAAAGGCCGATTGCGGCGATCGCCGCGCTTAATCGAATAAACATGGGTTGACACTCCTGTGGCGCCCGGACGCGCATGCGCCGGCGGCTTGTTGGTTGCACAGGGATTGGATGAGGGGAGGGCGCGAAGGTTCCCGAAATAATTAACCGAAGCCCAGCCGCCTCAGCACGACGTCTGTCAGGCGTTCGCAACGCTGGCCGGCAAACGGAAACGCCTCCATCACCACCGGACCGATTTTTTTCTCGACATTGTCGCGCAGCAAGGCGCGGGCGCGGTGCAGCCGCGTCTTCACGGTTTCCGGCCTGATCTTGAGAATCTCCGCGGTCTCCTCGACATTCATGCCTTCGACCACGCGGGTGATGAAGACGAGACGGAATGCCTCGGGCAATTCGTCGATCGCGTGCTCGACGACGTGCTGGATTTCGCGCTGGGCCATGGATTTTTCCGGATCGCTTGCGGCGGAGGAAAGCGGGAACTGGATGATCTGGGCTTCAAGTGTGCCTTCCGGCAGCGAGGACCATTCGACACCGGGCCGTCGGCGGCGCAGCCGGCCCAGCGCCTCGTTCATGGCGATCCGCGACAGCCATGTGGCAAGGCTCGAGTCGCCGCGAAAATCCGCTAGATGCGTAAACGCCCGGACGTAGGTTTCCTGCACGACGTCCTCGGCCTCGCTGTCATTGCGCAGGATGCCGCGGGCAAGCCGGTAGAGTCTTCGATTGTTCGCCGTGATGATGGCGCGAACGGCCGCCTCGTCGCGCCCAAGCGCGCGCCGGACCAGCTCGGTGTCGCCGCCGCCGGCGGGAGCAATTTTGGGGACTTTTGCCTGGCGCATGATGGGTCGCCTTCAATGTCGCATGTTACTACTCGTGGGTTGGATGCAGCAAAGCCAAATAGGTTCCCGGCCGACAGCTCCCAATCCCGCCAATCCATCGGGGTAATTGTCCATGTGCACCGTGTAGCCAGCGGAAACCGGTTCTCCCGGAACCGCCGATGACCTAAGCTTGTGACCCAAAGAGAAGCGTTGCTCGCAACAGGGAGGGTATCATGACGGACGACGGGATCTTCTTGCGAAATTCCTGGTATGTCGCGGCCTGGAATCACGAATTGATCGACGGCAGGAAGCTCGCCCGCACCATCCTGGAACGGCCGATCGTGCTCTATCGGGGCGCGAGCGGAAAGGTCGTCGCGCTCGACGATCGCTGTTGCCACCGCGCGGCCCCGCTCTCGATGGGCCGGATCGAAGGTGACGATATCAGGTGCATGTATCACGGCATGAAGTTCGATCCGGGCGGGAAGTGCATCCAGATCCCCGGTCAGGACATGATTCCGCCGAAGCTCGGCGTGCGAAGCTATCCGGTGGTCGAACGTTACAACCTGCTCTTCATCTGGATGGGCGATGTTGAAAAAGCCGATCCCAACCTGATCGTCGATTATCCGCCGCTCGCCGACCCCAAATGGCGCGGCGCTCCCGGTTACATGCACTACAAAGCCAACTGGCTTTTGATCGTCGATAATCTCAGCGACTTTGCCCATCTCGCCTTCGTGCATACCAACACGCTCGGAGGTTCCGAGGAGTATGCCTACAAGACCAAGCCGGTCGCGATCGAAAAACTGGAAGATGGTTTTCGCGTCGAGCGCTGGCACATGGGCGCCGAACCGCCGCCGTATCATCGAAAGGTGATTTCCAACAGAACCGACAAGATCGACCGCCGCAACATCGGCCGAATGCTCATTCCCGGCATCTTCCTGCTCGACACCATGTTTGCGCCCGCGGGAAAGGGTGCGGAGAAGGGCGTTGCGGTCGAGGGCACGCGGCAATATCGCAACGCCCAGTTCATGACGCCGGAGACGCGGAGCTCGACCCATTTCTTCTGGAACTATCTGCACGATTTCGACATCGACAATCCGAACATCTCGCTGTCGCTGCGAAATAGCCTCGAAGAGGCATTCATGGAGGACAAGGCGATCATCGAGGCGCAGCAGAAGGTGTTCGACGCCGACCCGAACTATCAGCTTCTGGCGATCGGCGCGGATGCGGCGCTGACATATTTCCGCTGGGCGCTATCACGGCGGATCGAGGCAGAGCGGAACGCCGCGCGCGCCGCGTGACTTACGGGCCGGCTTTGCCTTAGGCACGGCAAAAAGTTCCCGTCGCCAGCCGGCGTTGTTGCCGGGAACGGGGACGCTGGCGTTCGTCATCAAGCGCGAGGATGAGCCGCGCGAGCGTACGACGATCATCAAGAAAGAGCACGAGGACTGACGAGCGGCCACGGGAGACAACAATCAAGATAGCCCCGCGGTTTTTCGGCGGAGCTTTTTCCGCCTCTCACGCCACCGCCTTCGCCGCCGCGCGCCCGGCGTTCCTCCCCGAGAACAGGCAGCCGCCAAGAAAAGTGCCCTCCAGCGAGCGATAGCCGTGCATGCCGCCGCCGCCGAAACCGGCGGCTTCGCCGGCTGCATAGAGCCCGGGCATGATCTGCCCGTGCTGGCCGAACACCCGGGAGTCCAGATCGGTCTCGAAGCCGCCCAGCGTCTTGCGCGTCAGGATATTGAGTTTTACGGCGATGAGCGGCCCATGCGCGGGATCGAGGATGCGGTGCGGTTTCGCGGTGCGGATCAACCGGTCGCCGATATAGCGGCGCGCATTGTGGATGTTGATCACCTGCGTGTCCTTGACATAAGGATTTTCGATTTCGCGGTCGCGCGCCTCGATCTGCGCCTTCAGATGCTCGAGCCGCAGCAGATTGTCGCCGGCAAGCGCATTCATGGCGCCGACAAGCTCCTCGATTGTGTCGCGCACGATGAAATCCGCGCCATTTTTCTTGAACGCTTCCACTGGCGCCGGCGCGCCCTTGTTGGTGGCGCGCCTGAGAGTCATCCGCCAGCTTTTTCCGGTCAGATCAGGGTTCTGCTCCGAGCCCGACAGCGCGAATTCCTTCTTGATGATGCTTTGCGTGAGCACGAACCACGAATAATCGTAGCCGGTGCTCATGATGTATTGCAGTTGGCCGAGCGTGTCGGAGCCTGGAAACAACGGCGAGGGCAGCCGCTGGCCCTTGGCGTCGAACCACATCGGTGACGGTCCCGGCAGAATGCGGATGCCGTGTCGCGGCCAGATCGGCGACCAGTTCCTTAATCCCTCGACATAGTGCCACATCCGGTCGCGGTTGATCAGCCGCGCGCCGGCGGCCTCGGTAATGCCGATCATCCGGCCGTCGACATGTTCGGGCACCCCGGAGATCAGGCTTTTGGGCGGCTCGCCAAGCCGCAGCGGCCAGTTCTTGCGGACCAGATCGTGATTGCCGCCGATACCGCCGGAGGCGACGACCACAGCCTGGGCGCGAAGCGCGAACTCGCCGACAATATCGCGCGAGGAGCTCTTGCCGCGCTCGACATTGGAAGGTTCGAGGATCGCGCCGGTTACGCCGTCGACGGTGCCGCCTGTGATCGAGAGCGCGTCGACCCGGTGGCGGAAGCGAAAGCTCAGATTGCCATTTGCCTCCGCTTCGCGCGCGCGTCGCTCGAACGGTTCGACAATGCCGGGGCCGGTGCCCCAGGTGACGTGAAAGCGCGGCACCGAATTGCCGTGGCTCATCGCGTCATAGCCGCCGCGCTCGGCCCAGCCGACGATCGGAAAGATCCGATGGCCCATGGCGCGCAGCCAGTCGCGCTTCTCGCCGGCCGCGAACGCGACATAGGCTTCCGCCCAGCGCTTCGGCCAGAGGTCTTCGTCGCGATCGAAGCCCGCCGATCCCATCCAGTCCTGCAGCGCGAGATCGTGGCTGTCCTTGATGCCGAGCCGGCGCTGCTCGGGGCTGTTCACCAGGAACAGGCCGCCGAACGACCAGAACGCCTGGCCGCCAAGGCTCTGCTCGCCTTCCTGGTCGACCACGATGACATGTTTGCCGGCGTCGGCAATCTCGGCGGCGGCGACCAGGCCCGAAAGGCCCCCGCCGATCACGATCACGTCTGCATCGTCGGCCATTGCGCCCTCACCCAGCGGCCTCAATAGAAGCCCGCGGTCTCAAGCCCCGTCAACGCCAAATGGCGCTTGGCTGTGGCAGCAGTGCATCTAGGCGACGTTAACCTGTTCCAGTTCGGGACCTTTCGGCGTGCGGGTGCAGCGCGCCTGCAACACTTGATTTGAATTTAACTTAAGTCGTCTCGCCCGTCTGGACAAAAATCCGATCTCGCAACACGCTGTTTGTGCATCACGGAAGACGATCAGATTTCGGTTTCGACAGGTTGAACTGGGGCTGGACATGAGATTTGTGACGGGGTTGCTCGCTTTGGTTGTGCTGCTGGCGGGGGTGGGTACAAGCAATGCGGTGGTCCGGATCGCGGATGACCGTGGCGGCCGGATCGGTACCTACGTCGACAAATATCAGGGTCTGCGCTCCTCCGGCGAAACCGTCATCATCGACGGCCTGTGCGCTTCGGCCTGCACCATCGTCCTCGGCGCTATCCCGCGCGACAAGATCTGCGTGACCTCGCATGCGATGCTCGGATTCCACGCGGCCTGGGATTTCGGCGCCAATGGCCGCGCCATCACCAATCCCGAGGCAACCCAGATGCTGTACTCGATGTATCCCTCGCCGGTGCGGCGCTGGATCGCCGCCCGCGGCGGGTTGACCCCGCATATGATCTTCCTGCGCGGCAAGCAGCTGCAGGCCCTGTACAAGCCCTGTTACCTCGACGCCCAGGCGTCGATGGCCAAGACCCAGCTCTCGCACTAAACCCAGGGAAAAATCCGGGGGAGTTCCGCGTGAAGTGATCGGCGCTCGCCGTCCGGCGCTTGCCCGGCAGCGCGACTTTGCCTATCTCAACGTCATGGCGCAGCAGGTCACCTCGCAGCCCGAGATCTTGCCTCAATCCCGTTCATCGGGCGGAATCGGGTCGGCGATCGCCTGGGCAATCACCTGGACCATGGCCGGCCTCGGCAGCATCTTGCTGCTGGGCGCGCTGGCGCTCTGGTTCCACTATGGCACCGCGGTATTTTTCGAGATGGTCGCCTCCGGCGTCTCGGCCTGCTTCTGATCGAAAGAAGGACTTCAGAATGGACCGGACCACCCGCCCGCTGGTGATCGTCGCAGCTTTCGGCACAAGCTTGGTTTTGGGCCTTTTGCTGATGCTGTGGGCGCTTGGCGGGGTGCGGGGGGTCACGGCGCCGGCCGCGATCGGCGGGCCGTTCCAGTTGACCGATCAGGCCGGCGAGAGCGTGACCGAAAAGACCCTGCAGGGCCGCCCGACGCTGGTGTTCTTCGGCTTCACCCATTGCCCGGACGTCTGCCCGACCTCGCTGTTCGAGATTTCCGAAGTGCTGCGCGCGATGGGCACGGATGCCGACCGCGTCAACGCCTATTTCATCTCGGTCGATCCCGAGCGCGACTCGACGGCCGCGATGAAGGATTATCTGTCGAGCTTCGACCCGCATCTCAAGGGGCTGACCGGCGCTCCCGATGCCGTCGCAAAGGTCACCACCGAATACCGGGTCTATGCCAAGAAGGTCCCGTTGAAGGACGGCGACTACACCATGGACCACACCGCGCTGGTCTATCTGATGGACCGCGACGGCAAGTTCGTCGCGCCCTTCAACCTGAAGCGGACGCCCGAGGAAGCCGCGGCGGATTTGAAGCGGTATCTTTGATCGCGCTGGCCATATACCAACCCGCAAACGGCCCTCGAATTATCGGCCGGATGGTCTATAAGGCCGTCTGATCCCGGACAATCGCCGTACAGATGGCCTTGTTACCAAAGAGAAAATTGCTTCGATCGCTGCTGCCTGCGGGGCTTATGGCCGCTTTCCTGCTGGCTGCGGCCGTGTCCTGCGATTCCGTGCGGGCACAGACCGTAGCAAAACCCGCGGAAGCCGCCCCGCAGGCGGTTCCCGGCTTCTGGGACCCGAGGCGGCGTCCGGACCGGCCTGACTTGTCGCGCATCACGGTGATCCGCTTCCTGACCGAGACGGATTATCCGCCGTTCAACTTCACCGGCGCCGACGGCAACCCGGCCGGCTTTAACGTCGATCTGGCGCGCTCGCTGTGCGAGGAGATCAAGGCCACCTGCACGGTCCAGATGCGCCGGTTCGAGACCTTGATCGACGCCATCGCGAGCAACCGCGGCGATGCCATCATCGCCTCGATGGCGGTGACGCCGCAGCTGCGCGCCAAGGTCGATTTCACTGATCCCTATTACCGCGCGCCGGCGCGGTTCGTGTCACGGCGCGATTCCGCGATGGCTGAAATTCGTCCCGAATATCTGGAAGGCAAGAAGGTCGGCGTCGTCGCCGGAAGCGCGCACGAGGCCTATCTGAAGGCGATGTTCACCGACGCCGAGATCCGCTCCTTCGCCAACGACGATGCGGCGCGGCTTGGGTTGCGGCGCGGCGAGGTCGATTTCATCTTTGGCGATGCGATCTCGCTGGCGTTCTGGATCAACGGCACCGATTCCGGCGATTGCTGCGCCTTCTCGGGCGGACCGTTCGTCGAGAGCCGCTATTTCGGCGAAGGCATCGGCATCGCCGTGCGCAAGGGCAACGATCTGCTGCGGCAGGCGCTCAACTGGGCGCTCTTTAGAGTTTGGGAAAAAGGCCGCTACACCGATCTGTGGCTGCGCTATTTTTCGGTGAGCCCGTTCTGAACTCGTCATTGCGAGCCAACGGGTCGCACGAATGTGCGCCCGATGACAAGCTCCGCGAAGCAATCCACACTTCCTTTGTTGCCCCATGGATTGCTTCGCTTCGCTCGCAATGACGAACTGTGTTAGTTTCCCGGCCTTTGGAGAGCCACACTTAAGATGTCCACGACCGATCCTGCCAGCGCCAGTGCCGCCGATTTGCGCGCGCTCGCTGAACAATCCAACGCCTGGCCGTTCGAACAGGCCAAGGCGATTGTCGCGCGGCTGAAGAGGAATCCGAAGCACGAGGTGCTGTTCGAGACCGGCTACGGGCCGTCGGGCCTGCCGCATATCGGCACTTTTGGCGAGGTCGCCCGCACCACCATGGTGCGCCATGCGTTCCGTATGCTCACCGAAGACAAGATCAAGACCCGGCTGATCGCGTTCTCCGACGACATGGATGGCCTGCGCAAGGTGCCCGACAACGTGCCGAACAAGGAGCTTTTGGAAAAGCATCTAGGTCAGCCATTGACGAAGGTGCCCGATCCGTTCGGCACCCATGACAGTTTCGGCGCGCACAACAATGCGCGGCTGCGCGCCTTTCTCGATCATTTCGGCTTCGACTATGAATTCGCAAGCTCGACCGACTATTACACCTCAGGCAAGTTCGATGCGGCGCTGTTGCGCATGCTGGAGCGGCTAGAAGCTGTGATGGCGATCATGCTGCCCAGCTTGCGCGAAGAGCGCGCGGCGAGCTATTCGCCGTTCCTCCCGATTTGCCCGCGCACCGGCATGGTGCTGTATGTGCCGATTGTGGCCCATGACGTGAAGGCCGGCACGATCTCTTATGTCGATCCCGACACCAAGGAGCCGGTCACGCTGCCGGTGACCGGCGGGCATTGCAAGCTGCAATGGAAGCCGGATTTTGCGATGCGCTGGTTTGCGCTCGGCATCGACTATGAGATGTCCGGCAAGGACTTGATCGATTCAGTGAAACTGGCGGGTAAGATCTGCACCGCGCTCGGCGGCACGCCGCCGGAGGCGTTCATTTACGAACTGTTCCTCGACGAGCACGGCCAGAAGATTTCAAAGTCGAAGGGCAACGGGCTCACCATCGACGAATGGCTCCGCTACGCCTCGCCGGAATCGCTGTCGCTGTTCATGTACCGCGAGCCGAAGGCGGCAAAGCGGCTGCATTTCGACGTGATCCCGCGCAACGTCGACGACTATCAGCAGTTCCTGGAGGGCTTTCCGCGCCAGGACGCAAAGCAGCAGCTCGCCAATCCGGTCTGGCACATCCACGCCGGCCATCCGCCGAAGGCCGACATGCCGGTGACGTTCCAGCTGTTGCTGACGCTGGTGTCGTCGTCGAACGCGGAGAATGCCGAAACGCTGTGGGGTTTTATCGGCCGCTATCGCCCGGGCGTCACGCCGCAGACCCATCCCAAGCTCGATGCCATGGTCGGCTACGCCATCAACTACTATCGCGATTTTGTAGCGCCTACGAAAAAATTCCGCGAGCCGACCGCTGTCGAGCGCGCCGCGTTGCAGGATCTGCGCGATGCGCTGTCGCAACTGCCGGCGACCTCGACGGCGGAAGAGATCCAGAACGTGGTCTACGAGATCGGCCGCCGCGAGCCCTTCCTCGATAAAAAGATAGCCAAGGACGGCAAGCCCGGCGTCTCGCTCGATTGGTTCAACATGCTCTATCAGGTCTTGCTCGGCCAGGAGAAAGGCCCGCGCTTCGGCTCCTTCGTCGCGGTCTATGGCATTGCGAATGCGGTCGCCATGATCGACGGTGCGCTGGCGCGGTCGGGATAGACGCGCCCTATCGGCGATCTCCATCAGCGAGGGCATCGCTGGTCGCGCGCAGAAGTGTCAGCAGCGCTCGATTGAGGGGCGTTGGCGTCTGGTATCGCGCGCCGGTTTCCACGATGGCGCCGGTCAATGCCTCGACTTCGAAGGGCCGCCCGGCGAGACGATCGAAATACATCGAGGTGCCGGCGTCGGCGGGATAGGTGAGTAGCGTCGCGAGGATCTGCTTGGCCTCATCGGGAGCAAGCCGCGCCCCGTCGGCGCGGCCGACGGTCGCTGCCTCGTCGAGGATGGCAAGGCAGAGCGCCTGGACGTCTTCGCGCCGGAACACCGCCTGTCGTTGAAGGGTGAGCGCCGTGATCGGGTTGGCTATCGTGTTGAGAAGCAGTTTTCTCCAGGCCAGCGTTTTGAAATCAGGGCTGCGAAGGATCCGCATCGAGGTGCCATCGAGAAGGCTTGCGAATGCCCGTCCGTCCTGATCGTCGGCGACGGCAAAGTCATGCTCGCCGGCGCGTCGGAAGCGGACGCGATCGGGGCCAAGGCGCTCGCCATTGTAGTAGACGATGGTCGGGACGACGCTCGCCTGCCCGACGCACGACGCCAATCGATCCGCATGACCGATGCCATTTTGCAGCACGGCGAGGCGCGTCCGCGCGCCGCAGAGCCCATGCAGCCAAGGCACGGTTGATGGCGTCTCGTGCGTCTTGGTACACAACAGGACCCAATCCACCGGCTTCGCCTCGGCCGGATCGGTCAGCGCCCGAAGGCGAACCTCAATTGCGCCCTCCGATCGTTCGACGACCAACCGCTCGATCGGGCGCCTGACGCAGGCGACGACGTCGTGCCTGTCAAGGGCAGCCAGCAATCCGGCGATGACACCGCCGATGCTGCCGAGGCCGATGACGGCAACGCGCGTTCGTTGTGGACCTTGAGCATTATCGCCTAAGGACATGGGCTTGCAAACCTCCGGGGGCATTGCTGTAGAGCCGGCATCGACAACGGTATTGGCTGAAATTGCGGTGGCGGTGCTGCGGCATCGGGGTAGCTCGATCAGCTCGCCCGCGCGGCCTCTGCGAATTGCAATGGCGTGATTCCGTAGCAGCGTCTGAAGTGCTTGGTGAGCGCGCTTTGGTCGCAGAATCCCGCGGCCAGCGCGCTCTCGGCGAGAGGACATCCGCGCCGGAGACGGCGGCAGGCGGCATTCAGCCTGACGTGGATCAGATAGGCATGCGGTGTAAGCCCGATGGTACGTTTGAACAGCCCGATCAGCTGAAAGCTCGTGAGCCCGGCGAAGCCCGCAAGATCATCAAGACGGAGATTTTCCGCATAGCGTGCCCGCATCAGCTCGACGATCCGGTTGAAGGTGGTTCGGTCTTGCGCCGCGCGCTCGGGGCGGCCGACGCCCATGCCGTACCGCTGGAACAGCATGCCGAAGGCGTCGACGACGATCTCGTCCGCGCTGAAATCGTCACGTTCTGCCTCGAAGGCGCGGTGCAGGCGGCAGAATCGTTCTATCACCTCGATATCATCGACCATGTTCCGCATGAAATAAGGTGTGGCCTCGACGCCCAGTCTATGGGCGACGGCGTCGATCGCCGGCCGGGTAAGATAGAATGCGCGATAGATCCACCTCTCGCTGTCGCCCATTCGTGCCGATTGCCATTCCTCCGGGTTGGAGACGAACAATGTGCAAGGACCGACCTTCTCCGCGATGCCCCGGCTCTCGATTTCGGCGCCGCCGGCTTCGGTAACCGCGATCACGAAGGCGTCATGCGTATGCGGCCCGTATTCGTGGGTGGTGAAATCCGCGCGCAGCAGGCTCATGCCGGGAATGCGTTTGTTTTGCCAATAGGCGGTATGATTTCCGGTGTTTCGGCGCGCCATCAAGCCTCCGCCATTCCCAAAACCCTCCGCAGCCGCCCGCCTCTTCACCGCCGCATCATCGCACCAATGCGGCGGTGAAGCCGCAAATCGAGATGGGAGGCCCGCGGCAATTTCAACCAATAAATGGTCAAAATAGGATACGATACTGCCACAACAAGAAGCGTCCGGGCCCCCCGCTGCGGCGGCGATGCGGACGACTCCGCCTCAAGAGGGAGCAAGCTGATGCAGTTCAGGGTTTCGCCGAAGACGCTATCCGAGTGCAGCGCCGAGGAATGGCAGGCGCGCCTCGATCTCGCGGCCGCCCATCGGCTCGCCCACATGCATGGCTTCAGCGAAGGCATCTTCAATCACCTGACCTTGGTGGTGCCGGGCCGCAGCGACCGCTACTACCAGATCCCGTTCGGGATGCATTGGTCCGAGGTGACCGCGTCTTGCTTCATGGAGGTCGGCATCGACGACGGCCTGGTCAAAAGCGGCGCCGGTGACGTCGAGCGCTCCTGCTTCTGCATCCACGCGCCGATCCACAAGGCGCTGCCGCAGGCCAAGGCGGTGTTTCACACCCACATGCCCTATGCCAGTGCGCTGACGCGTCTGGAGGATCCGCGCATCAAGGAAATCGGCCAGACCGAGGTCGGGATGTCCGGCGAGATCGCCTATGACGACGAGTACACGGGGCCCGCGCTCGATCCGGCGGAAGGTGCGCGCCTTGCGCGGGTGATCGGCGACAAGTCGATCCTGTTCATGGCCAATCACGGCATCTCGACGGTCGGCGAGACCGTCGCCGACGCCTATGACCGGCTTTATTATATCGAGCGCGCCGCCCAGGTTCAGATCTACGCGATGTGGACCGGGCAGCCCTTGAAGAAGCTGCCCGACGCGGTGGTCGAGAAGACCCAGCGGACTATCGGCGGCGACAGCCTGTACAATCCAGGCCCCGCCCAGCGGCATTTCGATGCCTTGAAGCGCATCCTCGACCGCAAGGAACCGGACTACGCGTCGTAGTTTTTCTTCCTTCTCCCCTTGTGGGAGAAGGTGGCGTGGACGAAGTCCGCGCCGGATGGGGGTTCTTTCCGCGAAGACAGACCCCTCACCCGTCACGAACGCGCTTCGCGCGTCCGTGCCACCCTCTCCCACAAGGGGAGGAGGGAAGAAACGACTGCCTCACCCATACAATGCGCGAATGGCGCAAGGGCCGCGACCAAAATCCTTGAGTTGGGCATGGCGCGCCGATACGGTCGCGGGGCTGGCCTTAAAACCTCAAGAGCAAGCGTGCCCAGGATCTATAAAATTTGTTCCGCTCCCGCCTGGCGCGAGGCCGAGCGGCAAGGCGTGTTTCGGGGCAGCGCCGACGATGCGCGCGACGGCTTCATCCATTTCTCTTCCGCCTCGCAGGTCGCGGAAACCGCGAGGAGGCATTTCTTCGACGAGCCAGGCTTGCTCCTGATCGAGGTCGATGCCGACGCGCTCGGCGAGCGGCTGCGCTGGGAGCGCTCGCGCAACGACGAATTGTTTCCGCATCTCTATGGCGAGCTCGATCTCGGCGCGGTCCGCACCGTGCTCAACCTGCACGCGCGCGCCGACGGCACTTACGACATCCCGGAGTTGAAGCCGTGATCCGCGCCTTCGACGCCTTCTCGCTGCCGCTGCTGCGCTGGCTCGATCCGGAGGATTCCCATCGTCTCGCGATCCAGGGCCTAAAATTGCTGCCTCCGGTGCGGCCGCGGCCGGACAATGCGAAACTGGCCGTGCGCGCGTTCGGCCTGAACTTTCCCAATCCGATCGGCATGGCCGCGGGCTTCGACAAGAACGCCGAGGTGCCGGATCCGCTACTACGGCTCGGTTTCGGCTTTGTCGAGATCGGCACGGTGACGCCAAACCCGCAAACCGGCAATCCGCGGCCGCGATTGTTTCGCCTCGAGCGTGACGAAGCCGTCGTCAATCGCATGGGCTTCAACAATGACGGGGCCGATGCCGTACTGCGCCGGCTTGCCTCGCGCGCGCATCTTGGCGGCATCGTCGGTGTCAATGTCGGGGCGAACAAGGATTCGCCCGATCGCGTCGCCGATTACGTCAAGCTGATCGAGACGTTCGCGCCGGTCGCGAGCTATTTTACGGTCAACGTGTCGTCGCCGAACACGCCGGGCCTGCGCAATTTGCAAGCCGCCGCGGCCCTCGACGATCTGCTTGCGAAAGTGATCGATGCGCGCGAACGCGTGCGCGAGAAGGCCGGCGACTCGCCGGTGCTGCTCAAGATCGCGCCTGATCTCAGCCTCACCGAGCTCGACGACGTCGTGCAGATCGCGCGCTCGCGCCGGGTCGACGGCATGATCGTCGCCAATACCACGCTGGCGCGGCCGCCGACCTTGCGCGAACAGACCCGGGCGAAAGAGCAGGGCGGCCTGTCCGGCCGGCCGCTGTTCCGCTTGTCGACGCGGATGGTGGCGGAGACCTATGTGCGCGCCGAGGGCGCGTTTGCGCTGGTCGGCGTCGGCGGCATCGACACCGGAGGTGCTGCGCTGACGAAAATCCGCGCCGGCGCCAGCCTGATCCAGCTTTATTCGTCACTGGTCTACAAGGGACTTAGCCTGGTCGACGATATCAAGCGCGATCTGGCATCGACGCTGCTGCGCACCGGGCGGGATCAACTGTCGGAAATCGTCGGCGCCGATGCCGCGACGATCACCGCCGAGGACTGGCCGGTTTAGCAGTCCTCGTGCCCCGGATGCAGCGCAGCGCGCCGCACTTGCGGCGTGGTGCGCTGCTGATCCGGGGCCCATCTCGTGTCGTGGGTCCCGGCTCTGCGGCGCGTCTCCATAGTGCGTCGAAGACGCGCGTTCACGCGCTTATGGTGCAGCACCGCGTCTGGGACACGAAACTGGAGGCGCGCTCTTCAATTGTGATTAACTTTGGCTTTTTGCGACAAACGATGCCCTGAACAGCCAGCGATAGCGCAACGCTTCCAGCCCGCCGCGCGCGGCGTAATGCACCAGCAGCGCGCCCCACAGCCCGGCATTGCCGAACGGGCGCAACGCCAGCCAGGCGCCGAAGAAAATCACGAGCGAGGCCACCATCAGATTGCGCATGTCGCGCGCCCAGGTGGCGCCGATATAGACCCCGTCGAAGCCGAAGGCGAAAACGGCGAGCAGCGGCGAGGCGATGACGAAGATCAGATAGAGGCGCGCGTTGTGGCGGACGTCCTGGCTCGCGGTCATGACGTCGATCAGGGCCGGGCCGAACAGCGCGAATACCGCGCTCACCGCGAGCGCAAACACCATGCCCCAGAGCACCACCAGCCGCGTCGCGCTGGAGAAGCTGGCCCGGTCGCGCGCGCCATAGGCGCGGCCGCATAATTGCTCGGCGGCGTTCGCAAGGCCGTCGAGGAAGAAGGCGCTGACCAGCAGGAAGTTGTTCAGCACCGCGTTGGCGGCGAGCGTCACGTCGCCGGTGCGAGCGCCTTGTGCTGCGAAAAACAGCCATACCGTGATCAGCGCGGCGGTGCGGATCATGATGTCGCGGTTGACCGTCAGCATGCGCATCAATTTGGCGCGGTCGAGCAGCCTCGCCCAGGGCAGGGCCAACCCGCCATCCGACAAATGTCGCGCAATGACAACGCCGATCAAGAGCCCGCTGGCTTCCGCGAGCACGGCCGCGATCGCTGCGCCGGCGATCCCGGCCTTGAACACCAGCACCAGCAGCACGGTTGCGAGCGCGTTAATGACGTTGATAGCGACCTGTGTCGTGAGCGCCAGCTTCGCGCGCGCCCGGCCGATCAGCCAGCCGAGCACGACGTAATTGGCCAGCGCGAACGGCGCCGACCAGATCCGGATGGTGAAATAGGTTTTTGCGGCGCGAGTGACGCCTTCGCTGCCGCCCATGGCCTCGAGCAGGATGCCGGCGAGCGGCATCTGCAGCGCGATCAGGCCACAGCCGATGATGCCTGCGACGATAAATCCGCGCACCAGGATGGCGCGCAATTCCTGCACTTCGCCTGACCCGAGCGATTGCGCCGTGAAAGCCACCGTGCTCATGCGCAGGAAGGCGAACAGCCAGAACAGGCAATCGAAGATCACCGACGCCATCGCAACGCCGCCGAGCAGCGCGGCGTCGCCGAGCCGGCCGATCGCCGTGGTCGAGACGATGCCGATCAAGGGCGTGGTCAGGTTCGCGACCATCGCGGGGCCCGCTATGGCGAAGACCTGCGCGGTCGTGACTTTGGATGACGGGTGTGGTGCGTGCATTGCTATAGTTCGACGACCATGCCGTCATGCGCGGCGGTATGGCCGATCGTATCCAGCCGTCCGAGCATGTCGTCGCTCATATGCGTCAGGATCAGCCGCTTCGGCCTGATCTCGTCGAGATGCGCTTCCAGCGTCGTCAGGCTGAGGTGATTCCTGACGATCTTGTCGTAATAATAGCTTTCCGCAATGAACAAGTCGGCGTCGCGCGCGAGCGGAACAAGCGTGTCGGTCCATTCGGTATCGGCGCTATAGGCGATGACGCGCCCCTCGGCTTCGATCCGATATCCGAGAAACGGTCCGCCGGATTCGCCATGCACGACGGAATAGGGCGTGACCTTGACCGCGCCAAAACTCCTGACCTGCTCCGGCTCGAGCACGACGATCGAAAGCTCAAAGCGCTGCCTGGTTTTCGAGGAATGCTCGAACAGCGCTTCCATCACTTGGCCGAGCCGCATTTCGATTCCTGCGGGACCGGCGATGACCAGCGGACGGGTGCGGCGGGAAAACTGCGCGTCGAGCAGCAGGAAGGGAAGGCCTGCGAAATGATCGCCGTGGAAATGCGTGATCAGGACCAGGTCGATCGCATCGCGCGCGATGCCGAGCCGCTTCAGCGCCGGCAGCGACGAGGCGCCACAATCGATCAGGAAATTGACTTGGCGGCCGGCGACGTGGAAGCAGGTGTTGGACCGGCCGCCCGAGCCGAGCGCGTCGCCACAGCCGACAAAGCGTAATTGCATCGGCTGTGGCCCACTTCGGAACAGCTATCGCCCGCGCGGCGCGCTGAACAGCCGCGACAGGAACCAGATCGGCAGCACGATCACGGCGCCGAGCAGGAAGTAGCGCCACAGCCCATTGATGGCGTCAAAGCCGAGATCCCACAGGCGCTGGAACAGCAGGCGGATGCTGTTGACGATATTCCAGGGGTCGAATCCGATCGCGGCGAGCACCACGCCGACCAGGATCGACAGCAGGGCCAGCCGGAACGCCACGGCAAGCGGCGAGCCGCCGAGAAAGCGGTGCAGGCCGTCATTGCTTGCCGGCAAGTCTCTGACATCGTTGGCCATGTTGGTCTCCTCGCGGATTCGCGTTGCCGATACTACTACGGCGAGCAGCACATGGGGAACCCGTTAGCTGCCGTCAATGACCTCCGCATGTCCCGGGCCACATGGTTCGAGACGCGCGGCTTTGCCGCGCTCCTTACCATGAGGATCTAGACCTCATCCTGAGGAGCCCGCTCTTGCGGGCGTCTCGAAGGATGAAGCCACCGAACCGGTAAATGCCCCGGAGGGTCAAAAATCAAGCCATTGCGTCCGCTTTCAGCATCTTCTCCAGCGTTTCCAGCCGGTCGGCCTCGCGCGGCGGCTTGTCCCAGCGCAGCCGGTTGATGCGCGGAAACCGCATCGCCACGCCCGATTTGTGCCGCGGCGAGCGCTGCAATCCCTCGAAGGCGACCTCCAGCACCAGGCCCTGATCAGGTTCGTGCACGACATGGCGGACGGGGCCGAACTTCTCCGTGGTGTTGCGGCGGACGAAGCGGTCGATCTGCAACAGTTCCTCATCCGTGAAGCCGAAATAGGCCTTGCCGACCGGCACCAATTGCTCGCCGTCGTCGCCCCTGGTCCACACCCCGAACGTATAGTCGGAATAATAGGACGAGCGTTTGCCGTGGCCGCGCTGCGCATACATCAAGACGGCGTCGATGATGTGGGGATCGCGCTTCCATTTCCACCATTGCCCCTTCGGGCGGCCCGGCAGATAGAGCGCATCGCGGCGCTTCAGCATCACGCCTTCGACCGCTTCCGCATCTTCGCCCGCACCGGCATCGGCCGGATCGGCGCGCGCCGCGCTCAGCGCCTGCCAGCTATCGAAGGCAATGGTCGGCGACAGGTCGATGCGGATATCGTCGAGCTTTTTGACGAACGCTTCCAGCTTTGCGCGGCGCTCGGCAAACGGCAATTCGCGCAGATCATTGTCGCCATCGGCGAGCAGATCATAGGCGCGCAAATGGATCGGATAATCTTTCGTCAGTTTTGGCGACACCACCTTGCGGTTGAGACGTTGTTGAAGAACGTTAAAGGTCTGGACGCGGCCGTCGCGAACCACCAGCAATTCGCCGTCGATGGCACCCGGTAGATGCAAAGAGGGCAGCAGGTCCGGAAAGCTCATGGTGATGTCCTCGCCGCTGCGCGAATAAAGTCGCACCACGGTATTGCCGCGCGCGTCGCGGCCGGAGACCGCCTGCACGCGAATGCCATCCCACTTCCATTCGGCGATGTAGTCGGCAGCATCCAGGTTGGCGAAATCCGTATCCTCGATCGCGTGCGCCAGCATCACCGGGCGGAACGGGGCGGGATCGAGATTGACGGGCTTTCCTTGGCGGCCTTCCAGCCAGGCGAACAGGTCGAGATAGGGCGGCCTCAAGCCCGGCCACATCAATTCGATCTCGTGCGGGTCCTGGTCGACGAGCGCGGCGGCGGCGGTTTTCGCAAGCCGCGCCGAGATGCCGATCCGCATCGCGCCGGTCACGAGTTTTAAGAGCGCCCAGCGGCCGGTCTCGTCGAGCTCGTCGAGCCAGCGCGCAAGCTGCCTCGGCAGCTCGGTCTTGCCGAGGGTGCGCAGTGTGGTGACGACTTCGGTCAGCGTCGGTGGCGGCGGATTGTTGTAGAGGTTGTGCGTCTGCGGCGAAACCTTCGGCCACATCAGCGCCACCGTCTCCGAGAGGTCGCCGACATAATCATAGGACAAAGCGAACAGCACCGGATCGGTGCGCGCGGCGATCAGGTCGCGGATCAGCCCGGGCTTGGCGTGCTTGAACGACAGCGCGCCGGTCAATGCGGCCAGCGCGTAGCCGCGATCGGGGTCGCCTACCTTTCGGAAATACGCCGTTATCAGCCGCAGCTTGTTGTTGCGGCCGGGCTCATAGGCGAGGCGATCCAGCAGTTCGGCGAAGCGGTTCATGCCTCGGCCTCTTCGCCTTCCGGCAACGTCTCGCTTTCTTCCTCATCGCCATAGCCGACCAGATCGAGCGGCCGCGCGGCGAGGCCCTTTTCCTTGCACCAATGCACCAGCGCATCTTCCTGGCCGTGGGTGACCCAGACCTCGCCGGCGCCGGTGGCGTCGATCGTCGCGGTCAGTCCGTCCCAATCGGCATGGTCGGAAATCACTAGCGGCAGCTCGACGCCGCGCTGGCGGGCGCGGGCGCGCACCCGCATCCAGCCCGACGCGAACGCCGTGACCGGATCGGGGAATCGCCTTGTCCAGATATCCGAGGTCGCGGTCGGCGGCGCCAGCGTAATGGTGCCGGCGAGATCGGCTTTCTTCATGCCCTTCACGGCGCGCAGCTCGCCGAGCACCACGCCGCGGCTCTCATAGTAGTGTGTGATCTTCTCCATCGCGCCGTGCAAATAGATCGGCGCGTCGTAACCGTCCAGACGAAGCAGCGCGATCAGACGCTGCGCCTTGCCGAGCGAATAGGCACCGACCAGATGCGCCCGCTCCGGAAACAGCGCGACCGACGCCAGCAGTTTCTTGATCTCGTCGGCGGCGTCGCCGTGACGAAACACCGGCAGACCGAACGTGGCTTCCGTGATGAAGACGTCGCAGGGCACGACCTCAAAAGGCGCGCAGGTGGGATCGGGCGCGTCCTTGTAATCGCCGGAGGCGACGATGCGCGTGGCCTTGCAGGAGACCGCAATTTGCGCCGAGCCCAACACGTGGCCGGCGGGATGGAATTTGACGGTGACGTCGCCGAGCCTGATCTCTTCGCCATAAGCGATCGCCTGCGTAGAGCGCGCAAAATCATCGCCATAGCGCAGCCGCATCATGTCGAGCGTCTCTTGGGTCGCCAGCACCGCGCCATGGCCGGCCCGAGCGTGGTCGGAATGGCCGTGGGTGATCACGGCCCGCTCCACGGGACGCACCGGATCGATATGAAAGCCGCCCACCTTGCAAGCTAGGCCGGCGGGGACGGGCATCAGGATGTCTTGCGGACGCATTTTTGTCATATAGGTTCGGCGTCCGCTTCGTTCGAGCCTTTCCTTTTTGCCTATATTCGGTTTTTCGAAAATGCCCGCGCGCCTGTTCCTGTCCTCCGGCGATCTTGTCGCCGACCGCCGGTTCGAATTCGCGCGCGACCTGCAGTTGAAGGGCGATCTTGCCGCCGCCGCCGATTTGCTCTTGCAGGCCACCGAGCTGGCACCGAATTTTGCCTCCGCCTGGTTCACGCTCGGCGAGATCCGCGCCGGGCTCGGCCAGCGCGACGCGGCGGTCGCGGCGTTTCGAAACGCGCGCGCGGCCGATCCCGACGACCGCCATGGCGCAAGCCTGCATCTGATGCGGCTCGGCGCGGAAGAAATCGCGGCGATGCCGCAGGCCTATGTGCAGACGCTGTTCGATCAATATGCGCGGCGATTCGAGGCCGCGCTGGTGGACGATCTCGGCTATCGCGGACCTTCGCTGCTGTTCAAGGCGGTGCTGACGGTTCGATCGGCGGCGAAGAAGCCCGCCTTCTTCAAGCGCGCCATCGATCTCGGCTGCGGCACCGGGCTCGCCGCTGGCGCGTTTGCCAAGGAGGTCGATCGCTTCACCGGCTTTGATCTGTCGCCGAAGATGATCGAGTGGGCGCGTGCGACCGCGCTTTATGCGGAGCTTGAGGTCGCCGACATGGTGCGGGGGCTGCGCGGCCAGCCAGACAGCAGCGCCGATCTCGTTCTTGCCGCGGACGCAATGGTCTACCTGGCCGATCTTGCGCCGGTCCTGAACGAGGCCGGGCGCGTGCTGATCCCGGGCGGCTTGGTGGCCTTCACCGCCGAAACCCATGAGGGCGACGGCGTCATCATCGGCGGGGGGCTGCGCTACGCGCATGGCGCCAATTATGTGCGCGCGACCATCGCATCCGCCGGGCTCACGCTGGCGCATCTGGAAGATTTGTCGGCGCGTAACGAGGACGATGTGCCGGTGCCGGGGCTGGTCGCGGTCGCGGTCAAGAGCTGATCTCGACGCGATGCCCTCGACGAAGCGGCCCTGACAGCTTACTTCTTCAGCCGTGTCGCTCCTTGCCGAATCTTCGCAACCGACGGCCGCGCTGTTGCCCGACCGTTTTCGCCGCTGGTTCGTCTCGCGCGGCTGGTCGCCGCGCGAGCATCAGCTGGCGCTACTCGAAAAGGCCCGCGACGACCGCTCCGCGCTGCTGATAGCCCCGACCGGCGCCGGCAAGACCTTGGCCGGGTTCTTGCCGACCCTGGTGGAGCTTGCCTCTCCGTCTTCCGGCCTCATCTCCACCGGCCGAAGCGTGCAGAAGAGCCGCGGCCTGCACACCCTCTACATCTCGCCGTTGAAGGCGCTCGCGGTCGATATCGCGCGCAACCTGGAAACACCCGTTGCCGAGATGGGGCTGCCGATCAAGATCGAGACCCGCACCGGCGACACGCCGGTGTCGCGGCGGCAGCGCCAGCGGCGCTATCCGCCGGACATATTGCTGACGACACCGGAGCAATTGGCGCTGCTATTGTCCTCCGACGACGCGCCGTTTCTGTTTTCGTCCCTCAAGCGCATCGTGCTCGATGAATTGCACGCGCTGGTCACGTCCAAGCGCGGCGATCTCTTGTCGCTCGGTCTGGCAAGGTTGTGGCGACTGGCGCCCGAGATGCGCGCGATCGGGCTGTCAGCGACGGTCGCCGAGCCGGAGCAGCTCGCGCGGTTTCTGGTGCCGCAGCGCGATGGCAAGGACGCGGCCGATATCGTGATCGCCGGCGGGGCGGCGGCGCCGGTCGTCGAAATGCTCGACACGCGCGAGCGCCTGCCCTGGGCCGGTCATAGCGCGCGCCACGCGCTGTCAGAGGTCTACGACCTGATCAGGCGCAACAAGACCACATTGGTGTTCGTCAACACCCGCAGCCAGGCCGAAATGCTGTTTCAGGATCTCTGGCGCATGAACGACGACGTCCTTGCGATCGCGCTGCATCATGGCTCGCTCGACGTCGCCCAGCGCCGCAAGGTCGAGGACGCGATGGCGGCGGGCAAATTGCGCGGTGTGGTCTGCACCTCTTCGCTCGATCTGGGCGTCGACTGGGGCGACGTCGATCTCGTCATCAATATCGGCGCGCCCAAGGGTGCCTCGCGGCTGATGCAGCGGATCGGCCGCGCCAATCACCGCATCGACGAAGCTTCGCGCGCGGTTCTTGTTCCGGCCAATCGCTTCGAGGTGCTGGAGTGCGCGGTGGCGATCGAAGCGATCGCGGAGAATGCGCAGGATACGCCACCCTTGCGCACCGGCGCGCTGGATGTGCTGGCGCAGCACGTGCTCGGGCGCGCCTGCGGCGAGCCGTTTCTCGCCGACGAGCTCTATCCCGAAGTGCTGACCGCAGCACCTTACTCGGGGCTGACTCGCACCGACTTCGACGACGTCGTCGATTTCGTCGCCACCGGCGGCTATGCGCTGAAGACCTATGAGCGTTTCGCGCGCATCAGGCAGGACAAGCAAGGCCGCTGGCGGGTCGCCAATCCAAGAGTGCGGCAAAGCTATCGCCTCAATGTCGGCACCATCGTCGAGGAGGCGATGCTGAAGGTGCGCTTGGTGCGTTCCCGCGGCGCTGGTGCTGGCTCGACCGGCGCGATCGCGCGCGGCGGCCGCATGCTGGGCGAGATCGAGGAGTATTTCATCGAGGGCCTCGTAGTCGGCGACACTTTTGTGTTCGGCGGCGAGGTGGTGCGCTACGAGGCGCTCGTCGAAGACCAGGTCTATGTCTCCCGCGCCAACGACAAGGACGCCAAAGTGCCGTCCTATGCGGGCGGCAAGTTTCCGCTCTCGACGTATCTAGCCGAACGCGTCCGCAAGTTGCTCGACGATCGCAGCGCCTGGAACGCGTTGCCGGACCAGGTCCGCGACTGGCTGCGCCTGCAAAAGGAGTTTTCGCGCGTGCCCGGCGTGCGCGAGCTGTTGGTCGAGACCTTTCCGCGCGGCAACAAGCATTACCTGGTCTGTTATCCCTTCGAAGGACGGCTGGCGCACCAGACGCTCGGCATGCTGTTGACGCGGCGGCTCGAGCGCGCCCGCGCCCGGCCGCTCGGCTTTGTCGCCAATGAATATGCGCTGGCGATATGGGGCCTCGGCGACATGTCGTTCATGGTCCGGCACGGCCAGATCGATCTCAATGCGCTGTTCGAGGCGGACATGCTGGGCGACGATCTCGAGGCGTGGCTTGCGGAATCCGCGCTGATGAAGCGCACCTTCCGCAACTGCGCGCTGATCTCCGGGCTGATCGCGCGGCGCTTTACCGACGAAGACAAGACCAGGCGCCAGGTGCTGTTCTCGACCGATTTGATCTATGACGTGCTTCGCAAGCATCAGCCTGACCATGTGCTGCTGCGCGGGGCGCGCGCCGATGCCGCGAGCGGACTGCTCGACCTTCGCCGGCTCGGTGATATGCTGTCGCGAATCCAGGGGCGGGTCGTCCACAAGGAACTCGACCGTGTTTCGCCGCTGGCGGTCCCGGTGATGCTGGAAATCGGCCGCGAGTCAGTCTATGGCGAAGCATCCGACGAGCTTTTGGCGGAAGCCGCCGATGAACTCGTCAAAGAGGCGATGTCATAGACGAATGGAATTGTTGCGCGCCAACCTATCGACGCCGTCGTGCCCGGGCTCGTCCCGGGCATCCACGTCCTTCTTTATGCCGCCAAGACGTGGATGGCCGGGCATAGGCGAGCGGAAGCGGCGCCGTCCTTCGGACGGCTATGCCCGGCCATGACGGAGCAAGTGTCCCATTCCGTCATTTCTCAAGGCGCTCTCGAAATCGCAGGCGTCACCCTGCTTGCCGATCTCTCCGGCGCGCTGGTCTGGGAAGAGCAGCGCCTGCTGGTCGTCTCCGATCTGCATCTGGAAAAAGGTTCGAGCTTTGCCGCGCGCGGCGTGCTGCTGCCGCCCTACGATACGGTCGCGACCTTGAGCCGGCTTGCGGCCGTGATCGCGCGGCACGACCCGGGCATGGTGATCGCGCTCGGCGACAGCTTTCACGACCGCGACGCTCATCAGCGGCTGTCTGATATCGATCGCGGCGCCGTCCTGGCGCTGCAGGCGCAGCGCGACTGGATCTGGATCTCGGGCAACCATGACCCCGCGCTGCCGGCCGATCTCGGCGGCGTAGTGGCGAGCGAAGTCGCGATCGGCCCGATCGCGTTTCGCCACGAGCCGACCGGCGCCTTCGGCGAAATCGCCGGCCATCTGCATCCCAAGGCGCGTGTTCCGACCCGCGGACGCACTATGGAGCGGAGATGTTTCGCCTGCGACGGCGAGCGCGCGGTGATGCCGGCGTTCGGCGCCTATGCCGGCGGCTTGAGCATCCGCGATGCGGCATTCGCAAAGATATTCGCCTCGCTCGGCTTCACGGCGCATGTGCTCGGCGACAACCGCGTGCACACCATCACCGCGTCACGCTGCTACTGAGCATTGAAAATCAGATTTTGAGGTGGTTTTCACCTGTCCCCTTGTGGGAGAGGTCGGATCGCATCGCGAGATGCGATCCGGGTGAGGGGTTACGCTCTATCGATAGACCGTGACCCCTCACCCCAACCCTCTCCCACAAGGGGAGAGGGAGTTCACCTTCTCTGTTGCTCCAGTTAAGCCGCCTTCGCCTGCACATGATCGCAGAACTCCGCCAGACGATCGGCGAGCCGCAGCGTCGCGGGGCTTGCGTCGGGCGAGGCCACCAGCGCCACTTCGGTCCGATCGATCGGCGGGAAGCCATCCTTGGCGGAGAGCACGCGGTGATCGGCCTGGATCGCGATCTCGGACAGGATGCTCAGGCCCATTCCGGCGGCGACCGCGGCCTGAATGCCGGAGAGGTTGGACGAGGTGTAGGCCATGTGCCAGGCGCGTCCGGCGCTTTCCAACGCATGGATCGCGCCCGCCCGGTACAGGCATCCTGCGGGAAAACCGATCAGCGGCACCGAGCCGGCGCGTGCATCGCGCGGATGGGTTTTGCTGGTCACCCAATGTACGCGTTCGGGCCACACCGCGATGCCGCCTTTTTCGCCGGCCGCGCGCTTGAACAGCGCCAGATCAAGTTCGTCGCGTTCGAGGTCGCGCTTCAAATAGGTGCTTTGATCGGCGCGGACATCGAGCCGCAGGGTGGGATGCGAGCGGGAAAACGCGGCCAGCAATTTCGCCAGCCGGTAGGCGGCAAAATCCTCAGGCACCCCGAGCCGCACCGCGCCCTCATGGCCCGGCCGCGTCACCACATCGCGGGCTTCTTCCGCAAGCGACAACAGCCGCCGCGCATAGGACAATAGCCGTTCGCCGGCCTCCGTCGGCGTCACGTCCTTGCCGTTACGATTCAGAAGCGGCTGGCCGATATCGTCTTCCAGCCGCTTGATCTGCTGGCTGACCGTCGATTGGGTGCGGTGGACGCGCTCGCCGGCACGGGTAAAACCGCCGGCATCGACTACCGAGACGAAACTGCGCAACAGCTCAAGATCGAGCATGCCGGTCTCCATTCATAAATCCACTGACGGTAAGTTTATCATTTAATTTCCAAATGGCAATGCGTCACCCTAGATCAAGCGGCAAAGGAGACTTCGATGTCGCTTGCCCCGTCGATTGCGGTTCCACGCGCCCGTTTCAATCCGCTGCCGCTTACGATCGCCTTGTTCTGCCTGCTCTGGAGTTTTGCCTTCGTCGCCGGCAAGATCGGCGTCACCGATTGCCCGCCGCTGATCCTGCTCACCGCGCGGTTCTCGCTCGCCGGGATCCTGATTCTCGGCATTTCAGCGCTGCGCGGCGAGGGTTTTTCGCTCACCTGGCGCGATGCCGCCGTCTTCGCGATCCTTGGCGTCGCCAACAACGCGCTCTATCTCGGCCTCGGCTATACCGGGCTGCAATCGGTATCCGCCGGCCTCGGCGCCCTGATCGTTTCCGCCAATCCGGTGTTCACGGCGGCGCTGGCGGCCTTGTTGCTCGGCGAGGCGCTGACCTGGCGCAAGGTTTCCGGTCTCCTGCTGGGGATTGCCGGCGTCGCTTTCATCGTCTGGCATCGGATGTCGGTCGGATCGGACAGTTTTCACGGCATCCTGTTCACGCTCGCGTCACTCGCCTCGATCGTGGTCGGCACCATCCTGTTCAAGCTGCTCTCGCCAAAGGGCAGCCTCTGGGTCGGCAACGGCATTCAGAATCTGGCCGGGGGACTGGCGTTGCTGCCGTTCGCGTTCACGCTCGCCGACGTCAATGACATCGTTCCGAGCGCGCGCATGTTCGGCGCGTTTGCGTTCCTGGTATTTGGCGGCTCGATCCTTGCCTATCTGCTGTGGTTCCATCTCCTGAAGGTGTGTGGCGCGACCGCTGCGAGCGCCTATCATTTCCTGATGCCGCCGCTCGGCATGCTGTTCGCCTTCCTCGTGCTCGGCGAGCACGTCGAATTCCGCGATCTGCTCGGGATCGTTCCGGTCGCGCTCGGCATTTATCTGGTGACGCGTCCGGCTGCCGCGGTGAGCGTGTCTGCGCAGAGGAGTAGTTCATGACCCTATCGATCACGCTGATCGGCGGCCCCACCGCGCTGATCGAAATCGATGGCTTCCGGCTCTTGACCGATCCGACCTTCGATGCCCCCGGCGCCTATCAATTGCCGCATGTGAAGCTCGAGAAACTGACCGGGCCCGCGTTATCTGCCGAACAGATCGGCCCCGTCGACGCGGTGCTGCTCAGTCATGACCAGCACGCCGATAATCTCGATCATTCCGGCAAGGATTTTCTTAAAAGATCCAAGCGCGTCTTGACCACGCAGGCCGGCGCCAAACGGCTCGGCGGCCATGCCGAAGGCCTTGCGCCGTGGGCCACCACCGAACTGACCGGCCAGGACGGACGCGCGCTCACGGTCACCGCGGCGCCGGCACGCCACGGCCCGGCCGGCATCGAGCCGCTGTCCGGTGACGTCATCGGCTTTGTCGTCGCCTCGAACAAGGCGGGCAGCCGCCCGATCTATATCAGCGGTGATACCACTTGGTTCGACGGCGTAGCGGAAGTGGCAAAGCGCTTTAGTTGCGGCGTGGTGCTGCCGTTTGCGGGCGCGGCGCAGACCCGCGGCCCCTTTCACCTGACCATGGATACCAACGACACCATCGAGACCGCGCGCGCGTTTGCCGATGCGGTGATCGTGCCTGTTCATACCGACGGCTGGGCGCATTTCCGCCAAAATGCACAGGACCTGCGCGCGACCTTCGATACGCTCGGCTTTGGGCCGCGCCTGAAATTGCTGGAGCCCGGCGTCGCCACCGCGATCGAGATGCCTCGTAACGCTTGATCGCAATCGTGTCCCGGACGCGGAGCAGCGTCTCTTGACGGTGCACCGCAGAGCCGGGACCCATCCCAGCCCAAAACATGGACCCCGGATCTGCAGCGCACCGCAAAGAGCGCTGCGCTGCATCCGGGGAACGCTCGAGGCCTAATCCTTCCGAAACACGATCGACGCCATCCAGCCCGTCATCAACGCCATGGCGGCGGTTATCAGCCCATAGATCAAGCCGTTCTGGCGCGCGGTATTGGCGACGAACTGCTCGAACCCGACCTTGACGATTTCGAACGCGGTTTCGGTCCGCGTCACCAGGCTGCCTGCGGCAAACAGCTTGATCTCGACGTCATAGGTGCCGATCGGCACCTCGGCCGGCAGCGGAATACCGGTGCGAAACAGCGTCGGCGTCAGGAACGTCACCGCCGAGGTATCCTCGCGATAGAGCCCGCGCTCCAAGTGCAGCCGCACGAACGCGCGGCGAAACGCATCGTTCGGCACGACGTCGGCGTAGTCGGTGCCGACGCGCTGGGTCAACAGCACGTTGTTGAGGCCGAGTTGCTGGCGCCGCTCGACTTCGGGCGAGGCGATGTCGGCGAACGGGCGGTTGGCGAACAGTGCGAGATAGCTCGGCACCTGCAGGAACTGGCGGTAGTCGGTGTTGATCCAGATGCCGAATTTGCGCTCCTTGCGCCGCGTCACCATGTCGGCGCGCGGCCCGGAGACGGTGACCACGAGGTCATAATTGGTGCGCTCGGCCGGCGTCGAGGCGTCCTTTTCGACCGAACCGAACAGTACCAGCTCCTCGCCGGAATAATTCGACGTCACGGTGACGCGGTGGTTCGAGACCGACACGATCAGCCGCTCGGCATGCGCGGAAGCGACGGCGAAAGCCATGCCCAATAGCAGTACGGCGACAGCAGCGAGATGGTGCCGCACGATCATCCGCTTGCTCCGGTTTCCCGGATGGTGAAGAGATCTTCGGGCCGGATCACCAGTTCGATTGCGAAGCGGATTCCGACAGCGAGGACGAGAAGCCCAAGCAGGAGCCGCAATTGCTCGCCGCGGATCTTCTGTCCCGCCCGCGCGCCGAACTGGGCCCCGGTGACGCCGCCGACCATCAGGATCAGCGCCAGCACGACATCGACCAGATGGTTGGTGATGGCGTGCAGCAGCGTGGCGAAGGTCATGGTGACCAGGGTCAGCACCATCGAGGTGCCGACCACCGTGGAGGTCGGAACCCGCAACAGGTAGATCATGATCGGGACCAGGATGAAGCCGCCGCCGATGCCCATCACCGCGCCGATAAAACCGATGACGACGCCGACGACAACGACCGGCATCACCGACAGATAGATTTTTGAACGCTTGAACCGCATTTTCAGCGGCAGCCCATGGATCCAGCCATGGCTGCGGCGCGGAGCAGCCACACCGCGCCGGGTCCGCATCATCGCCCGCAGGCCTTCCCAGAACATCAGTCCGCCGACGGTGGTGAGCAGCGCGACATAGGACAGCGCGATCATCAGATCGAGCTGGCCGAGCGCGCGAAGCTGCGTAAAAGTCCAGACGCCGAGCGCGGTGCCGATCGTGCCCCCTGTCAACAGCACGACCGCCAGCGCCGGGTCGATGGCGCGTCGGCGCCAGTAGGATATGGCGCCGGAAAACGACGAAGCGGCAATGTGGCTGGCGACGGAGGCGACCGCGACCGCGGGCGCGATGCCGATGAAGATCAACAGCGGTGTCATCAAGAACCCGCCGCCGATGCCGAACATGCCCGACACGAAGCCGACCGCCGCGCCCATCGCCAGGATGAGGAAAATGTTGACCGGGATGTCGGCGATCGGGAGATAAAGCTGCACGATGGTCTGCTTCTTGAATTTAGCCTTGAAGCAGGCCGGGACCGCTCATGGCTGGTTTCTTGGCTTGGGTTTCTTGTTCGGGCATTCACCGGCGGGGAAATCCGGTCTCCCGCGCAAACGGCGAGCGAGCGCGGATCGATTGCCGCGCCCCTGCATAACCGAAATTGCAGGCCTGAGGGACTAAAGAATCCGCCGCCTGCGGCTTTTTTTGCCGCCTGTTGTTTTGCGAATATTCAACGTGGTGAAAAATTCAGATTAACGCGTGGCCGCGCTCAAGGCCGCCGGACCGGATCGGTGATCAGGTTCATCGCCGAGGCTTCCTTTGCGCCTAGCCAGCGCACATCCTTGGTCTCGGACATGGCTTCCACGACGGCGGACGAGACACCCATCTTCGTCATATAGTTTAGAACCATGCCCGCGGTCCGCTGGGTGTCACCAACGGGGTCGCGCCCTGATGCGGACGTCACAAACCGATGAACCCCCAGCACCGAGCCCTCGATGCCAATGCGGGGCTTGCCGCCGGCATAGACGAGCACGCAAGCGCTGGCGCAATAGGAGGGAGTGATGCGACCCGAACGATCGGCGACGCCGACGGCGGTTACCAGCCATCGCGATCGGATGACTTCGCCCATGATCATGGCCTGATTCAGATCCCCGCCCGGGGAGGACATCAATACGGCATCGCCCGGCATCAGATGGGCGTCGTTGAGCCTGTCCCGGAACCAGCTCGCGGTGGCGGCCCCTATCGTCCCGCTGATGACCAGTGCGGGCCGCGACCGGCCCGAACCGTTCAGATCGGCCGCGGCGATCAGCGACGATGTCATGCTCGGTGAGAAATATAAATCCTTCCAGTAGGCCCAGGCCTCAGGCCGCGACAGGTCCCGGTAGGCGCGGATGCCGATGCCGGAGATGATGAGAGCGAAGATGACGACCGACCAGAAACGCCGCTTGTTGCCGGCGGCATGAAGCGGCCGCGCCGCAGGCTGATCGGTGGGCTTGCGTGGCGGAGCAACCCAGGGGCCGGTCGGCGGCCTTTGGAAACGGTCTGCCCCGTCCTGATGGTCATCGACAGGCAATTCGCTCTTCTCCGCGCGCTAATCTCACTGCGTCATAACCGGCTTTATCCCTCATCCTGAGGAGCTTGCGTGAGCCAAGCGTCTCGAAGGATGGAGCCCCGGAAATGGGCACCGGGGCCTCATGGTTCGAGACGGCGCATGCGCGCCTCCTCACCATGAGGATTTGATGACGCGGTAAGACTAAAACGATCCTCGACGTTGAACTGCCGGGCAAAAATCGTCCACGGCCGGCTACTGGCGCGCCTGTCTACACAGCCTTGCCGATAAGGTAAATGACGGTAACGCCGGACACCGCCAAGCGCTTAACGCGCGGCTGCGGTACGCCTGGCCGGGGTTTGCTTGGCCGCGGGCTTCGCAGTGGTGGCCTGCGCCGGTGCTGCGTCCCATCCGCCCGGCGGGGTCGCCACGTTGATGGCGTCGTCGGGCTGCGGTTCGGTGGTAAAGGTCTGGATCGCGAGCTTTGCCGCGGCCAGCGACTGGGCATCGAGGCGCTTTGCAATATCGTCGCGTTTATGGGCCGCATCCGCGTCGCCCTGCGCCGCCGCGAGGCTGAACCATTTGAAGGATTCGGCGAGATTCTGTTCGACGCCGATGCCGCGGGCGTAGAGGATGCCGAGGTTGAACTGGCTGTCGGCGACGCCACGGTCGGCGGCTTTACGGAACCACTGCGAGGCGCTCTTGTAGTCGGCGCCCTTGCCGCCGCCATCGGCGTCCAGCACGGCCAGATTATGCATCGCTTTCGCGTAGCCGCGTTCGGCGGCCTGCAGGTAGTAACGCCGCGCGATATCGGCGTCCTTCTTCACGCTCAATCCCTTTTCGTAGAGGGTCCCGAGCCGGAAGATCGCCGGCACTAAGCCTGCCTGCGCCGCGCGGTCGTACCATTTCGCGGCTTCATCGAAATTCGGCGCGACGCCTTTGCCTTCGGCGAAACGGAGGCCAATCTCATAGGCCGCGGCAGGATCACCCTTGAGCGCGGCGGCGCGCAGCACCGGTCCGCCAATCGCGTCCGGCAAATGCTCGGTCGGCGGGCCCGGAATCGAGCCGGTAATGTCGGCGGGCGTTAGCGTCGAGACGGGAGCCATCGCGAGAGCCTGCGGGGTCGTCACCTGCGCGCCCTCGAGCATGTTCGGCGCAAGGCTGTTATTCGACTGCCGGCCGATCGGCGTCGGCGAGGTCATGGAGGGAGCTGCCGGTGCCGGCGCGTCCAACTTGTCAGCTGGCGATTGCGGCTGCGGCGGGTCAATCGAATGCTCCATCGCCGGCGGCAATTGCCGTGCGCCGCTGCTATCCAGCAACGCCATCGCCATCTTGAATGTGCCGAGCACGATCACGACCACGCTCGCGCCGACCAGCAGCGAGCGGATCTTTGAGGTGATGGTCGTGGGCTCTTTGCCCGCGGCGCTCGCGTCTTTGTTCTTGGGCGGCATGCGCGCGGCTTTTTCGTTGGCAGGCGCGGCCGCGGCGGCCTGGGCGGCGCGGCGGGCGGCGGCGATGAAGCTCGATGAGGAGACCTTCTCGCGCGGCGCCGCCGGAATCTCGCTGATGACGCTCTCGGAAGCAGCGATCCGCTCCGACGGTGAAGCGACGCGGCCGCTCGGGCGCGTGCCCGGCTCCAGCGGGTGATCCGGCGGCAGATCGGGCGCGATCGCGGGACGCACCAGCGCGGCATGCGGCTCGAGGATTTCGCTGATCGCCTTCGGCGGCATCGGGGCGGCGAGGGGCTGTACGGCCGGCTGTGCGACTTGGAATTCGCGCGGCGCGGCCGCGAACTGCGCTTCAGTGGCAGCAGGATTCGGCAATTCGGGACGCGGCTGCTCCGCCGCCGGCATGGTCTCGTGCGGAGCCGGCGGTGGCTCGAAGGTGGCGAGGGCAGGGGCGGGCGCAGGCGATGCCGCCGGTTGAGCCGGCGCGGAACGAACGCTGCGCAGATCGCCTTCGATCATCGCCAGACGATCCACCACATGGCCGAGGGTGTTGTGAACGGTTTCGAGCGAGTCCTGGGTGCGACGATCGGTTTCCGACTGGCCGAAGCGGATGTCGGACAGTTCGCGCTTGACGATATCGACGAGACCGGAGTCCATCGGCGGCGGCGGGCTTGTGTTCCTGTTGTTCTCGGCCAGTGCGGCAAAGCTCGCGTGCTGGTTCTCAAGGTGACGCAGGATGTCCTGCAAGCCGTCCTCGACCCGTCCGAGATTGCCGGCGCGGTGATCGCTGGAGGTCTCCAGGCGTTCGAGCAGATACGACACGCGCTGTTCGAGATGGGCGAAAGCGGCCTCGCTGTCATTGCCGACCGGCATGCGGTCGAGGCGGTCGGACAACGCCCGCAGCGCGCCTTCGAGATATTCCGAATGGTCATTTGCCGCCGGCCGTTCGCGGCTTTCCAGCGCCGAGGTCAGCGCCGCGATGCGCTGCTCCAGGATGGCAAAGGAATCGTTGTTGGCGCCCGCCTGCGCCAGTTGGTCGACCTTGGACGACAGCGTGCGGACGTCGTCTGAAAGCCGGACCAGGGCGTCATTGGAGGCGATATTGGAGACGATGGCACGAAGCGCCGCGATGGCGCCTTCGAGCTGCAGCACCGTTGAGGGATCGTCATTGGCGCGCAGGATCAGGTCGAGCTTGGCGCCGAGATTGCGGATCGCCTCGTCATAGCCGGCGAGTTGCTCGGCGGGCGTCAGCGAGCCCAGCACCTCGCGGATTTCACCGAGCGCGCGCTCGATGCGCTCCAGCGCCTGTTCGTCGATGCCGTTCTGGCGGGTATCGTCGATGCGGCGCGACAGCGAGCGGATTTCGCTTTCGATCGATTCGATCGCGCGGCGCGGCATCGCTTCGGTGATGGCGTGGCGGATTTCGGCCAATTCGCCGCGGAATGCGGCGATCGACTGCTCGATTCCGTCGGGTCGCTGCAACGCCTCGATCTGGCTCGTGATCTTGAGCAGATGGCGCTCCAGCAAGGAAAAATCCGGACCCGCCGGCGCTGACATGGCTGGTGCGATGGGCGGCGCGCCGCGCGGCGGCATCGACCGCGGCGGACCATCAAGTTCGCTCTGGCGCGCGGTGATTTCTGCGATCGCGGAATCGAACGAGGCCGGGCTCAGCGGCGGCGAGGGGCGATAGACCTGGTTTGCCGCGCGCTCGACCATCTCGGTCTGGCGCAGCTTGTCCTCAAGCTGGGCTTGCCGCGCGCCTTGCGGATTCGAGATTTGCGACAGCCGCGCATCCAGCCGCGAGATCGCGTCGTTCAATTGGCGGGCAACGCCCTGTTCGCCGCGGGGCGCGTCGCTGCGCGGCCTGAGCTGCGAAATCTGTTCGATCTGGCGGGTGATCGAATCGAGCCGCTGATGGATGTCCGCGACATCGCGGGCTTCCCGGCTCGGCGGCGGCTGCACCGGGTTGCGGAAATTCGGAGGGGCGGAATCGGCGATGGTGGAATTGAGCCAATCGTTCAGCGACATTCCGGCGCGGCGCGCCGCAGCCTCGGCCCGCTCGCGCACGGATGAATCTATACTGTCAACACTCCAAGATACGCGCGAATTCATGCTTCTGTCCGGTTCCGCCGATCCGGCGCTCCACCTGCGCCTTCAGCCTCCCCGCGCGTCCCACTGAAGAGACAATCGAATTCTGAGCGGGTCGTCTGCCTCAGCTCCCGACTTTTTCGTGTTACGGTAAAGAACGGGTTAAGGAATGGGGCTGCCGGCCCCAAAAGTTGGTCTTCCGGCGAAATCGGCGCTGTTTTGGCTGCCAAAAGCCACAACAGCCATTTAAGGTCCCATTTTGGAACTGAGAGATTGCTGCGGCGGAAAATCTCGCTTAAGCGATCCGCCACCCGAGTCTACCTGTCCGTCCGTCTGCCTTGCCGGGAGAACATCATGCCGATCTACAAAGCCCCCGTGGAAGATGTGAGCTTCCTGCTCAACGACGTCTTCCAAATCGACCGCTACGACAATCTCCCCGGTTTTTCCGACGCTTCCGCCGATGTGCGCGAGGCGATCCTTTCCGAGGCGGCAAAACTGAGCGAAGAAGTGCTGCAGCCGCTCAATCGCACAGGCGACCTCGAAGGCTGCACCCGCCATGACGATGGCAGCGTGGTCACCCCGAAGGGATTCAAGGAAGCCTTCAGGCAGGTCGCCGAAGGCGGCTGGCTCGGGCTTTCGGCGCCGACGGAATATGGCGGGCAGGGGCTGCCGGTCACGCTGATGCAGGCCGTCACCGAATTCCAGTCGGCGGCCAACATGGCGTTTGCGATGTATGGCGGGCTGACCATGGGCGCCACCGCGGCGCTGATCGTGCACGGCAAGCCCGAACAGAAGAAGATGTTCGTGCCGAAAATGGTGGCGGGGGAATGGACCGGCACCATGAACCTCACCGAGCCGCAATGCGGCACCGATCTGGGCCTGTTGCGCACCAAGGCCGCCAAGCAGGCCGACGGCAGCTACAAGATATCAGGCACCAAGATCTTCATCTCGTCCGGCGAGCATGATCTGACCGACAACGTCATCCACCTGGTGCTGGCCCGCATCGAGGGCGCGCCCAGCGGCATCAAGGGCGTGTCGCTGTTCGTGGTGCCGAAGGTGCTGGTCAACGCCGACGGATCGTTAGGCGCACGCAACGGCGTGTCCTGCGGCTCGATCGAGCACAAGATGGGAATCCACGGCAATTCCACCTGCGTGATGAACTACGACAACGCCACCGGCTGGCTGATCGGCGAAGAAAACAAGGGCATGCAGGGCATGTTCGTGATGATGAACGAGGCGCGGCTTGGCGTCGCGGTGCAGGGGCTCGGGCAATCCGAGGTCGCCTATCAGAACGCGGTGGCCTATGCCCGCGATCGCCTGCAGGGCCGTTCTCTCACCGGACCGAAAGCCCCGGACAAGCCGGCCGATCCGATCATCGTGCATCCCGATATCCGCCGCACGCTGCTCACGATCCGCGCCTTCAACGAGGCGGCGCGCGCCATGGTGATCTGGACCGCGTTGAAGAGCGACGTTGCGCATCGCTCCTCTGACCCGAAGGACCGCGAGGCAGCCGACGATCACATGGGGCTGATGACGCCGGTCATGAAGGGTTTTCTCACCGATACCGGTTTCGCCAATGCGGTGCTGGCGCAGCAGATCTATGGCGGCCACGGCTATATCGCCGAGCAGGGCATGGAGCAGTTCGTGCGCGATGCCCGCATCGCCATGATCTATGAGGGCGCCAATGGCATCCAGGCGCTCGACCTCGTCGGGCGCAAATTGCCCCGCGACGGCGGCCGCGCGGTGATGTCGTTCTTCTCCGAGGTGATGGCGTTCGCCAAGGATCACGGCGCGGAAGAAGGCATGAAGCCTTATGTCGGCCCTTTGAGCACCGCGCTCGGCCATTTGCAGCAGGCAACCACCTGGCTGATGCAGAACGCGCTGGCGAAGCCCGACAATGCCGGCGCGGCAGCCACCGATTACCTGCATTTGTTCGGCTTCGTCACGCTCGGCTATATGTGGGCGCGAATGGCGAAAGTGGCGTTGGACAAGATTGCGGGCGGCGGTGCGACGCCTTATCTGACGACCAAGCTGGTGACCGGCCGCTTCTTCATGGAGCGGATGCTGCCGGAAACCCACGTGCGTCTCGCGCGCATCCAGAGCGGGTGCGCCACCACCATGGAATTGGCGGCGGAAGCGTTCTAATCGAGAAGTCCTTCCACCGCCGGGCGCAATCCGCTATTATATTATGATCCTCATATCAGGAGGGCGTCATGCCTGAGGCATTCATCTACGATCACGTTCGCACGCCGCGCGGCCGCGGCAAGGCCGATGGCGCGTTGCACGAGGTGACCGCGCTCGCGCTCGCGACCGTGCCGCTAAAGGCGCTGAAAGAGCGCAACAACCTCTCCGAAGACGTCGTCGATGACGTCATCCTCGGCGTGGTCGATCCGGTCGGCGAGGCCGGAAGCGACATCGCCCGCTTCGCCGCGATCAAAGCCGGGCTCGGCGAATCCGTGCCGGGCGTTCAGATCAGCCGCTTCTGCGCCTCCGGCCTCGATGCGGTGAATTTCGCGGCCGCCCAGATCATGAGCGGCCAGCACGAACTCGTGATCGGCGGCGGCGCGGAGTCGATGAGCCGCGTCGGTATCGGCGCTTCCGGCGGCGCCTGGCCGATGGACCCTTCGATCGCGGTGCCGGCCTATTTTATGCCGCAGGGCGTCTCGGCCGACCTGATCGCCACCAAATACGGCTTTTCGCGCGACGACGTCGACGCCTATGCGGTGCAAAGCCAGCAGCGCGCCGGCAAGGCCTGGGACGAGGGACGCTTCAACAAGTCGGTGGTGCCGGTGAAGGACGTCAACGGCCTCACCATTCTCGCCAAGGACGAGCACATGCGCCCGACCACGACCATGCAGTCGCTGGCGTCCCTGCAGCCGTCATTCGTGACCGTGGGGCAGATGGGCGGCTTCGATGCGGTGGCGATCCAGTCGCATCCGGAGATCGAGCGCATCAACTACGTGCACCATGCCGGCAATTCGTCCGGCATCGTCGACGGCGCCGGCGCGGTGCTGCTCGGCAGCAAGGAGGCGGGCGCGAAACACGGCCTGAAGCCGCGGGCAAAGATCCGCGCCTTTGCCAATATCGGCTCGGAGCCGGCGATGATGCTGACCGGCCCGGTCGACGTCACCGAAAAGCTGTTCGAGCGCTCCGGCATGAAGAAGTCCGATATCGACCTGTTCGAATTGAACGAAGCTTTCGCCTCGGTGGTGCTGCGCTACATCCAGGCCTTCGATATCGATAACGCCAAGATCAACGTCAACGGCGGCGCCATCGCGCTCGGCCATCCGTTAGGGGCCACCGGCGCGATGATCCTGGGCACCGTGCTCGACGAACTCGAGCGCACCAACAAATCCACCGCTTTGGTCACGCTGTGCATCGGCGGCGGCATGGGCACCGCGACGATCATCGAGCGGGTGTGATTCAAGAATCGTAGGGTGGGCAAAGCGAAGCGTGCCCACCACGCTGGTACCGGACAAGAATGGTGGGCACGGCGCGAAGCGCGCCTTTGCCCACCCTACGATCAGATTTCGATTTGGGAGCGACACATGGCCTTCAAGAATTTCAAAGTCGAGACCGACGCCGACGGCATTGCGCTCGTCACCTGGGATATTCCGGGACGTTCGATGAACGTGCTGGATGAGACCACGATCGCCGAACTCGAGGAGATCGTGAAGCAGACCTCCGCTGACGCCGCGGTCAAGGGCGTCGTCGTCACCTCGGGCAAGGAGGCGTTCTCCGCCGGCGCCGACCTCTCCATGCTCGAGGGCATGAACCACCGCTACACGGAGCTGTTGAAGGCAAAAGGCGAGGTCGCGGCCAACCAGATGCTGTTCGACGAAAGCCGCAAATCCTCGCTGGTGTTTCGATTGATCGAAACCTCAGGCAAGCCGTGGGCTGCGGCCATCAATGGGCTTGCGCTCGGCGGCGCGTTCGAGCTGACGCTGTCGTGCCACTACCGTGTCGCTGCGGAAAATCCCAAAACCCGGCTCGGGCTGCCTGAAGTCAAGGTCGGGCTGTTCCCCGGCGCCGGCGGTACCCAGCGGCTGCCACGCATCGTGCCGCCGCAGGACGCCATGCAAATGCTGTTGAAAGGCGAAGCGGTCAATCTCGACAAGGCCAAGGCACTGAAGCTGGTCGATGCGGTCGTTCCCGCGAGCGATCTCGTCAGAGCGGCAAAAGACTGGATCAAGGGCGGCGGCAAGGCGCTCGCGCCATGGGACGACAAGAATTTCAAATTGCCCGGCGGCCCGGTCTATTCCAAGGCCGGCATGATGATGTTCCCGGCCGGCAACGCCATCTACCGCCGCGAGACCTACGACAATTATCCGGCGGCGCGGGCGATCATGAGTTGCGTCTACGAGGGATTGCAGTTGCCGATCGACGTCGCCCTGCGCGTGGAATCGAGGTATTTTGCGCAGATCCTGCGCTCGAAGGAAGCCGCCGCCATGATCCGCAGCCTGTTCCTGTCGATGCAGGAATTGAACAAGGGCGCGCGGCGTCCGCAAAATGTGCCGCCGACCAAGGTGAAAAAACTCGCCGTGATCGGCGCCGGCTTCATGGGCGCCAGCGTCGGCTACGTCTCGGCGCGCGCCGGCATCGACGTGGTCTTGATCGACCGCGATCAGGAAAGCGCCGACAAGGGCAAGGGCCACGCAAAATCCGTGATCGACGATCTGATCAAGAAGGGCCGCGCCAAGGAAAGCGATCGCGACACCATCCTGTCGAAGATCAGCGCGACCGCCGATTACAATGCGCTCAGGGATTGCGACCTCGTCATCGAAGCGGTGTTCGAGGATCGTAAGGTGAAGGCGGAAACCTACGCCAAGGCGCAACCGCTGCTGAAGTCGGACGCGATCTTTGCCTCCAACACCTCGACCTTGCCGATCAATTCGCTGGCCGAAGAATTCAAGGACCAGGGCAAGTTCATCGGCATTCATTTCTTCTCGCCGGTCGAGAAGATGATGCTGGTCGAGATCATCGTCGGCAAGAACACCGGCGATACAGCACTCGCCACCGCGCTGGATTATGTGCGCGTGATCGGCAAGACGCCGATCGTGGTCAATGATTCCCGCGGCTTCTTCGCCAATCGCTGCGTGCTGCGCTTTACCGCCGAGGGGCTCGAGATGCTGATGGAAGGCGTGCCGCCGGCGATGATCGAAAACACCGCCAAGATGGCGGGCATGCCGGTCGGGCCGCTGTCGCTATCGGACGAAGTGGCGCTCGATCTCGTGCTCAGAATCATGAAGGCGACCGAGGCCGATCTCGGCGCCAATGCGATCGACCAGGCGCAGAAGAAGCTGTTGGTCGAGATGGTCGAGAAGCAAGGCCGTTTTGGGCGCAAGAACGGCAAGGGGTTTTACGATTACCCCGAAAAGGGCAAGGGTCAGAAGAGCCTGTGGTCGGAGCTTTCGGGCTTGCAACCGAAGCATCTCGATCCGGATACGCTCGACGTCGAAGAGCTTAAGCAGCGCTTCCTCGTGGTGCAGGCGGTGGAGGCCGCGCGAACCGTCGAGGATCACGTCATCACCGACATGCGCGAGGCCGATGTCGGCTCGATCTTAGGGTTTGGCTTCGCGCCGTTCACCGGCGGCACGCTGTCCTATATCGATTTCATGGGCACGACGAAATTCGTCGAGCTGTGCCACAAGCTCGAGGCCAAATACGGCTCGCGCTTCACCCCGCCGAAACTTTTGGTCGACATGGCGGCCAAGGGCGAGACCTTTTACGGCCGCTTCCCGCCGAAGAAGATGGCAGCGGCGTAAACCGATGCCGTCATTGCGAGGAGCGGAGATCGTAGGGTGGGCAAAGGCGCCCTTGCGCCGTGCCCACCATCTCAATGCGAACTCAACGCGGTGGGCTCGCTTCGCTTAGCCCACCCTACAAATCCCCGCAAGCTCACGCCGCCTTCATCAGGCCTTCCTTGGTGAGCGCTTCCTGCACCTTCGGACGTGCGGCGACGCGGGCCTTGTAGGCCAACAGGTTAGGCAGGCCGGAGAGATCGAATTTCATCCGCTCCGCCCAGGTCAGCATCGTGAACAAATAGCCGTCGGCGACCGTGAACTGCTTGCCCATCAAATAGTCGCGCCCCGCGAGCTGGCTGTCGATATACTTGAGCTTGCCCATCACGCGGTCCTTGAAGAAGGCCTTGGCGTCGTCGGCCAGCACCGGCGAGAACATTGGGCTGAAATTCTTGTGCAATTCGGTGGTGATGTAGTTGAGCCACTCCAGGAGCTTGTAGCGCTCGGCGCTGTCGCGCGCGGGCGCGAGGTTCTTGCCCACCGCCTTGTCGGCGATCATCTGCACGATGACCGGGCCTTCGGTCACCAGTTCGCCGCCGTCGAGGCTGAGAGCGGGTACCTGGCCCTTGGGGTTCACTTTCAGGAAGTCGTCGCCATTTTCGAGCTTCTTGGCCCGAAGGTCGACCTTGACCAGATCGTAGGGGAGGCCGGCCTCAAGAAGCGCGATATGGGGGGAGAGCGAGCAGGCGCCGGGAGAATAATAAAGCTTCATCGAATGTCCCTCCTGGGGAATTTCCTCGGGGTTGGATCGTTGGACTATTGCGGCCCGATGACTAAATGCGTCTGCATGAAATAGTCAAGATTGATGCAGATGCATTTAGTGCGGTACACTGACCTGTGAAGATATGGGCTAAGCCATGAAACGCAAACCATCGACCGAGGCGACCGCCGCCTGGATCCGCCTGATGCGGGTGCAGAGCCGGGTATTGGACGCCGTCGAGCAGGATTTGAAGAAGGCCGGTTTCCCGCCGCTCGCCTGGTATGACGCGCTGCTCGAATTGTCGCGCGCGCCCTCGGGCGAGTTGCGCCCCGTCGAGCTCGAACGGCACATGCTGATCCCGCAATATTCCACGTCGCGGCTGATCGACCGGCTGGTCGACGAGGGCCTGGCGGCGCGCCGCGAATGCAAGATCGACAAGCGCGGCCAGTTCGTCGAGATCACGGACGCCGGGCGCGAACTGCATAAGAGGATGTGGAGTGCCTATTCGGCGGCGATCGAAAAGCATGTCGGCTCGAAATTGTCGGATGCGGATGCGACAAGGCTCTGCGGTCTGCTCGACCGCCTGGGCTGTTCCTGCAATGAGGCGCCATCGCCTGCCGCAAGCGACGGCGCGGCCCCACGATGAACCTGCGACCCGCCTTTCACGTCCGCGCCGAAGGGTTCGCGGACATCCCCGACACCGCGCGCGATCGGTCGAAGCGCTCTTGATCCGGAACTGACATGGCGCGTGACCAGATCGATATGACGCCGCTGCAATCGCGCGACGAATTGGTCGCGTGGCTGGAAGCGGGGGTGAAACCCAGATCCGAATTCCGGATCGGCACCGAACACGAAAAGACGCCGTTCACGCTGTCCGGACACCATCCAGTTCCTTACGAAGGCACGCGCGGCATCGGCGCGCTGCTCGAAGGCATGAAACTGCTGCTCGGCTGGGAGCCGATCATGGAGCGCGGCAACATCATCGGGCTCTATGACGTCACCGGCGGCGGCGCGATATCGCTCGAGCCAGGCGGACAGTTCGAATTGTCGGGGGCGCCGGTCGAGACCGTGCATCAGACCCAGGCCGAGTTGATGGCGCACTTGGCGCAGGTGCGCGAGGTCGCATCGCCGTTGGGAATCGGGTTTCTCGGACTTGGCATGACGCCGTCATGGTCGCGGGCGGAGATTCCGGTGATGCCGAAGGGCCGCTACAAGATCATGACCAGTTACATGCCGAAGGTCGGCCAATACGGCCTCGACATGATGTACCGGACCTGCACGGTGCAGACCAATCTCGACTTCTGCTCGGAAGCCGACATGGTCAAGAAGTTGCGGGTATCGGTTGCCTTGCAGCCGGTGGCGACGGCGCTGTTCGCCAATTCGCCGTTCACCGAGGGCAAACCGAACGGCTTCCTGTCGTTCCGCTCCGAGATCTGGCGCGAGACCGATAGCGCGCGCTCCGGCATGATTCCATGGGCGTTCGAGGACGGCATGGGGTTCGAGCGCTGGGTCGATTATGCGCTCGATGTTCCGATGTATTTCGTCAAGCGCGGCGAAACCTATATCGACGTCGCGGGATCCTCGTTCCGCGATTTCTTCGAAGGTCGACATCCGGCGTTTCCGGGCGAGCGTCCGACGCTGTCGGATTGGGCCAACCATCTTTCGACGATTTTCCCGGAAGTGCGGTTGAAGCGGTATCTGGAAATGCGCGGCGCCGACGGGGTGCCGTGGGACCGGCTGCCGGCGCTGCCGGCGCTCTGGGTCGGGCTGCTCTATGACGACTTAAGCCTCGACGCCGCGTGGGACATCGTGCGGCACTGGAATGCCACCGAGCGCCAGGCACTGCGCGACGATGTCCCGCGGTTCGGCTTCAGGGCCCGGATCGGGGACCGCTATTTGTTCGAAATCGCCAAGCAGTGCCTGGCGCTGTCCTATGCCGGCCTGAGGCGGCGCGGCCATATCGATCATGTCGGCCGGGACGAGACCCGCCATCTCGAGCCGTTGCAGCGGATCATCGATGGTGGCCGGACGCCCGCCGAGGAGATGCTGGAGAAGTTCAACGGCCCCTGGGGCGGCTCGGTGGAGCCGGCCTACACGGAATACGCGTTTTAGAGCGAAAGCCTGCCCCGCACTGGATCGCGGGGTGGATACCGGTTCGCACAGCGATCATGTTTGCGCAGATTGCCGAGAGTTAATCTGCCCTGGGAAAACGCGTCAAAACAAGACACTAGGGCGTCGGCTCTGATCAGAATCGATCAGGCTCATTGACCGGATTTTGGGCTGTTCATCGGCCGTACAGGTTCGTGGCCATCAAATGGCAACACAAAAAAAGCGGCGTATCCAAATAGTTGAAAGCAATCTGTATGGGGAAAGGCCGCCTGCTCGGGGCATGTGTGATGTTGCTTGTGGGCCTGGCGGCCGCCGTCGGGACGCGGCAGGTCGCGGCGCAAGCCAATTTCGATCGTCCGGGCGGCGACTACTTAAGTTCGGCGGTGGCTTCGGGCGATCCTGCGGATTGCGCGCTGGTGTGTGAGCGCGACCGGCACTGCCGGGCCTGGAGTTTTGCCTATCCCACCGACACCACCAGCGGCGCGGTGTGCTGGCTGAAGAGCAACGTGCCGGCGCGCGTCCAGGACAATTGCTGCGTCTCCGGCGTGCGCGGCGCCGGCGTCGTCGAGCCGCGCACCGGCGCTGAAGAAATTTCGATCGACCGGTTGGGCGGCGACTACAAGAATTTCGAAATCAAAGGCGGCGACGGCGACGATGCCTGCAGGGCCGCCTGCACCGGCGACAACAAATGCCGCGCCTGGACCTATGCGAGGGCGGGATATGTCGGCAGGCAAGCGCACTGCTTCCTGAAAAAAGAAATAAAGCCGCCGCGGCGCAAGGCCGGATTTATTTCCGGCGTGGTGCGGTAGGCACTGTAGGGTGGGCAAAGGCGCGTTCGCGCCGTGCCCACCACACTGAACGCCGTCATTTGCGATCGAATTGGTGGGCACGCTTCCGCTTTGCCCACCCTACGTTGCGGTGTCCGCCGCCAGCACCGTAAGCTCCGGCCACAGCCTTTTCCAGCGCTGGGCTTTCGCGGTGTAGTTCGCGGCCGAAAAATTCGGCCCCGGATTGGGCCGCACGATCATGTTCGCGATGTCGTCAAATCTATTGGGCGCGTAGACCTCGTAGCCATCCCCCGCGCGGCGGAGTCCGACCTGCGTATTTTTGGTCAGGAAGCGGTCGATGCCTTCCGTCGCGCAGGTGATTGGCGGATAGGGCAGGCCGTGCTTTTCGGCGTACCAGAGGTGGACGCGCGCCTGATTGCGCGCCTCGATCGTGACGCCGAGCGCGGCGAAGGAGTTTTGCAATCTGCGGATCACGGCGTCCTCGGCGGCCCAGGAGGTATCAGGATCGAAATAGAAAATATCGTAATCGGCGATGCCGTGATCGACCGCGCGCGCCGTGAGCACATTCCAAACGGTCTGCACTAGGCACCCGGACACAAGCCACGCATCCGGCAGCGCGAGCCGGAACAATTCGGCGGCGATGGTTTCGTTCACCGGATTGCGCAGCGTGGCGGCGAGAAAGACGTCGGTATCCATCGCGCTGCAACGCATTTGGTCCTCATCCTGAGGAGCGGCCGGCTGGCCGCGTCTCGAAGGATGGGCCACGGGCCTCATGGGTTCGAGACGGCGCTCACGCGCCTCCTCACCATGAGGGTCTCTTTCAATGCACCGCGGTGAAAAACCGCGCGAGGCGAAAACCGGACAGCCAGGTCCAGACCGGCTGGCTGCGCATGCCGAGATCCCACGAGCCGACCACGGCATCGGCGCGGCCGACCAGATTGTCCATCGGCAACAGCCCGACGCCGCCGTCGCGCACCGCGACGCGGCTGTCGGCGGAGTTGTCGCGGTTGTCGCCGAGCACGAACAACTGCCCCGGCGGCACCGTCACCTCGGGCGTGTTGTCGAGCCGGCCGTTGTCGCGCATCTTGAAGATCTCGTGCGAAACGCCGTTCGGCAGCGTCTCGACGTAGCGATATGCGGCCTCGACATTGCCGTTGTCGTCTTCGGCCTCGCCGGTGCCGTCCGGCTTCAGCGAGGCGGCGCGGTTGTTGATGAAGAGCTGGCCCTGCCGCATCTGGATGCGGTCGCCGGGCAGGCCCACGACGCGCTTGACCCAGGCCTGCGAGCGGTCGCCCGGCCAGCGGAACACCACGACATCGCCGCGCTTCGGCGTGCCCTCGAACACGCGTCCGGTCTCGGGCAGATTGATCTGGATCGGCAGCGAAGAGGTGCCGTAGCCGTAAGGGTATTTCGTGGCGAGCAGCGCGTCGCCGATCAGGAGCGTCGGCTCCATCGATCCCGACGGGACGTAAAACGGCTCGGCAAGCGCCCCCTTGGCAACGAACACGGCCAGCACGATCGCTGCGAGTTGCAGCGCCTGCGCGCGCCAGCCGCCCGATTTCGCAGCCACCAGTTTCTCAACGCTCATGCGCCGGTTCCTCCGACCGTAATCCGTTCCATCCGCAGCGTCGGCTGGCCGACCCCGACCGGCACGCCCTGGCCGTTCTTGCCGCAGGTGCCGATGCCGGTATCGAGCGCTAGATCGTTGCCGATCATGGTAATTCGATGGAGATCGGTCGGGCCGTTGCCGATCAGCATCGCGCCCTTCAAGGGTGCTGCGAGCTTGCCGTTCTCGATTTTGTAGGCCTCGGTGCACTGGAACACATATTTGCCCGAGGTGATGTCGACCTGGCCGCCGCCGAAATTGGCGGCATAGATTCCGTTCTTGACCGAGGCCAGGATTTCCGCGGGATCGCGGCCGCCCGCCAGCATGTAGGTGTTGGTCATGCGCGGCATCGGCACATGGGCATAGCCCTGGCGGCGGCCGTTGCCGGTCGGGGTCATGTTCATCAGCCGCGCGTTCTGGCGGTCCTGCATATAGCCGACCAGAATGCCGTCCTCGATCAGCACGGTGCGGTTGGTCGGCGTGCCCTCGTCATCGATCGACAAGGAGCCGCGCCGCGAGGCCATGGTGCCGTCGTCGACCACGGTGACGCCCTTGGCGGCGACCTGTTGGCCCATCAGCCCTGCGAACGCCGAGGTCTGCTTGCGGTTGAAATCGCCTTCCAGCCCGTGGCCGACCGCCTCATGCAACATCACGCCGGGCCAGCCAGCGCCCAGCACCACGTCCATTTCGCCGGCCGGCGCCGGCACCGATTCAAGATTGACCAGCGCCTCGCGGATCGCGCCGTCGGCGGCCTCCCGCCAGGCTTTGCTCTCGATGAAGCGCGCATAGCCCTCGCGGCCGCCATAGCCCTTGCTGCCGCTTTCCTGGCGGTCGCCCTGGCCTGCGACCACCGAAATATTGACCCGCACCAAGGGGCGGATGTCGCGATAGCTCTCGCCGTCGGGCCGCAGGATTTCGACCACCTGCCAGGTGGCCCCCAGGCTGACGGTGACCTGCCGCACCCGCGGATCTTTGTCGCGCACATAGGCGTCGATCTCGGCGAGCAGCTTTACCTTGGACTCAAAACCCGGCGCATCCAGCGGATTGTCGTCGCCATAGAGCCGCACATTGGTATGCGGTGGCGCCGCCGCTATGGTTCCGGAATAGCCGCCGCGCACCGCGTGGACCGCGTCCGCGGCGCGGATCAGCGCCGGCAAGGAAACATCTGAGGAATGCGCGTAGCCGACCGCATCGTCCTTGACGGCGCGCAGGCCAAAGCCTTGCGAGGTATCGTAGGTCGCCTGCTTCAGCCGGCCGTTGTCGAACATCAGCGCTTCGGTCTGGCCATATTCGAGGAACAATTCGCCGTCGTCGGCGCCGGATAAGCCCCGCGCGACTTCATGGCGGACCTGGTCGCGGTCGAGATTGGCGCGGTCGAGCAGCGAGGTGGTGGCGGGATTGGTCATGAGAACAGTCCGTTGTCGGAGAATTGCATCCAAGATAGTTGTTTCGCGGTCATTCCGCGAGGGGCGGAATCAAACGCATTGGTAGAACGATGGACGCGGTCGAAATTGTTCCGATAACACAAGATCATATTGATGGCTTTCACCGGGCCCTCGATTTTGTTGCGCGGGAGGGGCGATATCTAGCGTTCGTTGAGGGCCCGCCGCTGGAGAATACGCGGGCATTCGTGCTCGACCATATCCAACGCGGCCACCCCCAATTTGTCGCAGTATCGGCGGGCGAAGTGGTCGGTTGGTGTGATGTCACGCCCAAGGAACGGCCGATTTATGCCCATGGTGGCGTTCTTGGGATAGGTCTGCTGCCGCGGTTCCGTGGGCGGGGGATTGGCACAAATTTGATCCGATCGACGCTCGCGGCGACCCGAACCATCGGACTTCACCGGGTGGAATTGACGGTTCGGCAGAACAACACGCGCGCGATCGAACTCTACAGGAAAGTCGGCTTTGTGGTTGAGGGTTTCCAGCGCGACGCCGTTCAAATCGATGGTTTGTATGAAAACATAGTCTGCATGGCTATCCTGCTTTAAATGGCCTCGTGGATAGCCCGCGCGCCACTTCATGACGGACCTAGTCTCGGTCGAGATTGGCGCGGTCGAGCAGCGAGGTTGTGGGGTTCATGAAGCTATTCCGTTGCGTGTGGGATTTGCTGTAAGATCGCAAGATAGTGTTTTGAGACCGGACATGCGAGGGGTCTCGTAAGCATCGTCGCATCCGAGGATAGGCGTGGCCGATATTTTTGTCAGTTATACATCGAGCGATCGGGACTGGGCGTTCTGGATCGGCCAGGAACTATAAAAACTGGTCATGCGGCACATTTGCACGACTGGGAAATTTCGGCTGGCGGCAACATCATGGCCTGGATGGATGAGCGCCATCAGAAGGCTGACAGCGTCTTATGTGTGGTAAGTAGCCGCTACTTGGACGCGCCGTACTCGGCGCTGGAGCGTCATGGCGCTCAGTGGGCCGCGGTGTCCAAACGACCGAATTTCTTGCTGCCCGTGTTTGTTGAGTCATGCGAGGCCCCGACATTGCTCGCGCCTCTCAAGCGCTGCGATCTGCATGGCCTGAACGAGGATGAGGCGCGGGCGCGGCTTGAGACTTTCATGACGCCGGCCTCAAAGCCGACCGGGCCGGTACATTTTCCGGGATTGCCAAAGCCATCGGCCGTTGTTCCAACGGCACCGGTCGCGTTCCCGGGCGGGCCTCGCGCGGCGTCCAATATCCCAATCAACGTTCCTCTTCACTTCCTTGGACGCGACGACGATCTCGCCGCTATCGACGCAGTACTGAAGACCGAAAATGGCAACGGTCGTGCTGTCGTTACCGCCCTGCACGGCCTGCGTGGTGTCGGCAAGACGACGCTAGCTGCGGCCTACGCGGAGCGGCACCGCAGCGATTATCGCGCGACGTGGTGGATCAGAGCCGAGACCGAATCCACTATGCGTGCCGATCTCGTCGGTCTCGGTGTGCGGCTCGGCTGGGTCGCTGTGGATGCGCCGGAAGAGCCGGCCGTTGCCGCGATTCTGGAGCGATTGCGCGAAGACGGCGACGGCATCCTGCTTGTGTACGACAATGCCATCAATGCGGATGAAATCCGAAAGTACCTGCCGCGAGGCGAGACTGCGCGGATCATCGTCACGTCCAACGCTCCGAATTGGGATGGCGTCGCCGCGCCTGTTGAAATCGAGATTTGGCCGAAGGAAGTTGGCGCGGACTATCTGATGGCGCGGACCGGTCGAAAATCAGAGCGCGAGGCAGCCTTGGCTCTATCGGAAGCGCTCGGCGGCCTTCCGCTGGCGCACGAACAGGCCGCCGCCTATTGCGAGCGGCTTGGCACTACCCTCTCCGACTATCGCAAACGATTTGAGGCCGCGCCCTCGAAGCTGCTGGACGCTGAGAAGGACGCACCGGCCGAATATCACGATCGTTTGACGGTCGCCAAGACCTTTGCGCTTGCCATTGACGAAGCAGCGAAACTGCATCCTGCCGCCGAGCCGCTGATCGTGTACGCCGCGCTGCTCGCGCCTGAGCCGATCCCGCTGTTCCTGTTTTCCGAGGCGCGTGAAAAGTTCGGCAAACCGATCGCAGCCAACCTCGCTGGCGACGGCCTGGATGAGGCCGTGGCGGCGCTGCGCGCCTTCGCACTGCTAGATCGCGAGACCATTCCGGACGAACGCGAGCCAGCGATCACAACGGACTGTATTCGCCTGCATCGCCTGGTGCGGCAGGTTGCGGCGGTCAGGCGTGAAGAAGATATAGGGGGGAATGCGAAATGGGCCTTGATCGCTGCGCTAGCTGACGTGTATCCGGGCGGAGTTTTGAAGAACCCGGACGCCTGGCCACGGGCGCGCCGGCTAGACGCGCTGGCAATGGCTCTTGTTGCTAGCGACGTGCCTCTGCCGGAGGGCGCGGAATTAGCAGCGGCTTATTTGCTTAACCAGCTTGCCGGCTTTCGACAGGGGCCGCTTGCCGCCTATGCCCTCGTGCGCCCGCTTCTCGAGCGCGCGCTGGCGCTTTACGAAAACGCGATGGGCTCGGATGATCCGATAGTCGCGTCGATCCTCAATAATCTCGGTTATTTGCTCCAAGAACAGGGCGATCTTGAGGGTGCGCGGACTATTCACGAACGCGCGTTGGCGATCTCTGAAAGTGCCCTAGGCGTTGATCACCCTGACGTGGCGGCTTGCTTGAACAATCTCGGCACGCTTCTGAGGGATTGTGGCGACCGTGCGCAGGCTTTACCTTATTTCGAGCGCGCACTCACGATCAACGAGAAAGCGCTTGGACCTCTTCATCCAGATACGGCGTTGTGCCTAAATAATCTTGGCCTTGTATTAAGGGAGCAAGGCGAGTTTTCCCGTGCACTGCCATTCTACGAACGCGCATTGGAGATTCGCGAAAGGGTACTCGGCCCTTATCATCCAGATACCGCAGCAAGCTTAAATAATCTCGGTGGGCTGTTGCGAGCTCAAGGTAATCTCCCTGGTGCGCTCCCTTATCTTGAGCGCGCACTGGCAATCAACGAACGTACACTCGGCCCCGATCATCCGGACACGGCATTGGGTCTCAACAATTTAGGTTATCTGCTGGGCGCGTTGGGGAGACAGGTGGAGGCGAGATACTACTACGAGCGCGCGTTGGCAGTCCTTGAGAAAGCATTTGGCCATTCGCACGCTTCGACACAACGTGTGGCGGGAAACACCGCCAAGGTCCTTGACGCGCTGGGACATAGGAATGAGGCTGAGGCGCTCCGCGAGAATTACGGCATCACGGATTCGGACAGTAGCTGAGAGAGGACTTGGCCCACCCCCCTCACGGCAGCTTATCAAAGCCGTCGCCGAGCCCGTTCAGGCTGAGCGGGAAGCCGATACCTTCTTCGGGGGTCTCGAAGATGATGAAGGTCGCGGTCTTGGCGGTGCGGAGCTGGTTCAACAGCTTGTCGTCCATCACCACTTCCGCCACGCAGCCATTGGGCAGGCATCGCACAAACCCGGCGCGGCCGACGTCCTGATTGTCGAGTTTTAAGCCGAGCCCGGAGGGCAACAGCACGCCGAGCGGCGCCACCACCCGCATCAGCTTGCTCTTCTGGTCGGCGGTTTTCAGCACGATGACGGTCAAGCCGGCATTGGAGCGGTCTTCGGCCACCACGCTCTGGATCAGGGCGCATTGCTCGGCCTGCGCGCCCGGCGGGGTGTCGCAGCGGATCTGCCAGTCGCCATGCACCGAGCGCACCGCGCCCTGCGCGTGGGCGGTCGCGGTGAGGCCGATCGCAAACGCAGCGGCAAAGAGGCCAGCCAGCAAGCAACGGCGGCCGGCGGCAACCCGATGGCCACGGCCGTTGCTACTCGCCCTGTGCTTCAAAAACCCCATCGGGGTGGATCCCTTGTATTTGCAGTCTTGCTCAGAACAATCGACACAATCGACTCATACGGCAATGACGGCGTCTTGAGGGCGATCTCCAAGCAATCCCTGTGCCGCCTTGTTCCGCCTTCCCCAAGCGAATCAGGTCGCTTGGGAGCGCTCGTTCTGTGCCTACATCGGGCAATCCCGCTGTCAAGCGGCCCCTGGCGTCAGAACCTTCGCTTTCGCCCGGTTTCACGGGGAAATATGACGCCTGTAAGATCGCCGGTGACGCCTTGCGTTCGACCTTACTACTGCATTGCGACAGCCGGAGAATTATGGTTTGAGAGGCTGGATTTCGGCGTTCCAGCGATCTGCCCCCGGGTACCTCTCAAGGCGCACCGAAAGGCCGTTTGTCAAGGGGCGGATCGTGCGGCATTCCCGGCGCTATCCGGCGGAATGTTTGGGGTTGATTTTGAAAAAAAGGAGCGCGAGCGGCATGAAGATGTCGAAGGGCCAAATGGGCGCCCGTTTGCTGGGATTGGCTGCGGCCGGCGTGGCGCTGACAGCGAACGGTGCGGCGTTTGCCGAATTGGGGCAGCCGGCGCCGTGGGAATACAAGCTGCAGGGAGCGGCTTCCCCGGTGATGGAGCAGATCACCAAGTTCCACGATGGGCTCTTGATCGTCATCACCTTGATCACGCTGTTCGTGCTGGGGCTTCTGATCACCGTCGTAGTCAAGTTCAATGCCAAGGCCAACCCGGTCCCGACCCGGACCACCCACAACACCTTGATCGAGGTGGCCTGGACGCTGATTCCGGTCATGATCCTGGTCGGCATCGCGATTCCGTCGTTCAGGCTCTTGTTCCAGGAACTCGACATTCCCAAGGCGGACCTCACCATCAAGGCCACCGGCAAGCAGTGGTACTGGAGCTACGCCTATCCCGATAACGGCAAGTTCGAATTCGATTCCCTGATGGCGCAGGACAAGCAGCCGCGGCTGCTCGGCGTCGACAACGAGATGGTGGTGCCGGTCAACAAGGTGGTGCGCGTGCAGACCACCGGCGCCGACGTCATCCATTCCTTCGCGGTGCCGGCCTTCGGCATCAAGATCGACGCCGTTCCCGGCCGCCTGAACGAGACCTGGTTCACGGCGACCAAGACCGGCATGTTCTACGGCCAGTGCTCCGAGCTGTGCGGCAAGGATCATGCCTTCATGCCGATCGCGGTGCGGGTGGTGAGCGATCAGGAATTCGCGGCCTGGATCGAGGCGGCGAAGAAGAAATTCGCAAGCGCCCCAGGCAGTACGTTCGCCTCAGTGGCGGGCGCTGCGCAGTAGACCCCTCGAGGATTTTACGGCGCGCATCGAAGCGACAAGGGCGACGGGACCGCAAGGTCCGACAAGGACTGCAAGGCAGGATTTAAAAAAATGGCAACCAACGCAGCGACACACGACGATCACGCGCATGACGATCACGCGCACGACCATCCGACCGGCTGGCGGCGCTTCGTCTATTCGACCAACCACAAGGACATCGGCACGATGTACCTGGTGTTCGCGATCATCGCCGGCGTCATCGGGGCGGCGATGTCGATCGCGATCCGCGCCGAGTTGATGTATCCGGGCGTGCAGATCTTCCACGAGACCCATACCTACAACGTATTCGTGACCTCGCACGGCCTGATCATGATCTTCTTCATGGTGATGCCGGCGATGATCGGCGGCTTCGGCAACTGGATGGTGCCACTGATGATCGGCGCGCCGGACATGGCGTTCCCGCGCATGAACAACATCTCGTTCTGGCTGTTGCCGGCCTCCTTCGCGCTGCTTCTGACCTCGAGCTTCGTCGAGGGTGAGCCGGGCGCCAACGGCGTCGGTGCCGGCTGGACCCTTTACGCGCCGCTGTCGACCTCGGGCCATCCGGGACCGGCGGTCGATTTCGCCATTCTGTCGATCCATCTGGCCGGCGCCTCGTCGATCCTGGGGGCCATCAACTTCATCACCACGATCTTCAACATGCGCGCGCCCGGCATGACCTTGCACAAGATGCCGCTATTCGTGTGGTCGATCCTGGTGACGGTGTTCCTGCTGCTGCTGTCGCTGCCGGTGCTGGCGGGCGCCATCACCATGCTTTTGACCGACCGCAATTTCGGCACCACCTTCTTCTCCGCCGAAGGCGGCGGCGACCCCGTGCTGTTCCAGCATCTGTTCTGGTTCTTCGGCCACCCCGAAGTCTACATCCTGATCGTGCCGGGCTTCGGCATGGTCAGCCAGATCGTCTCGACCTTCTCGAAGAAGCCGGTGTTCGGCTATCTCGGCATGGCCTATGCGATGGTCGCGATCGGCGGCATCGGCTTCGTGGTATGGGCGCACCACATGTACACGGTGGGCATGTCGTCGGCGACGCAAGCCTACTTCGTCGCCGCCACCATGGTGATCGCGGTGCCGACCGGGGTAAAAATCTTCTCTTGGATCGCCACGATGTGGGGCGGCTCGATCGAGTTCAAGACGCCGATGCTGTGGGCGATCGGCTTCATCTTCCTGTTCACGGTCGGCGGCGTCACCGGCGTCGTGCTGGCCAATGCCGGCGTCGACCGCGTTCTCCAAGATACCTACTACGTGGTCGCGCATTTCCACTACGTGCTGTCGCTCGGCGCGGTGTTTGCGATCTTCGCCGGCTGGTATTACTGGTTCCCGAAAATGTCCGGCTACATGTACAACGAGACCATCGGCAAACTGCACTTCTGGTTCACCTTCGTCGGCGTCAATATGGCGTTCTTCCCGCAGCACTTCCTCGGTCTCTCCGGCATGCCGCGCCGCTACGTCGATTATCCCGACGCGTTTGCCGGCTGGAACCTGGTGTCCTCGATCGGCGCCTTCATCTCCGGTTTCGGCATGCTGATTTTCCTCTTCGGGCTGGCCGAGGCCTTCCTGCGCAAGCGGCAGGCCGCCGACAATCCGTGGGGGGCGGGCGCCACTACGCTCGAATGGACACTGCCGTCGCCGCCGCCGTTCCACCAGTTCGAAGTGCTGCCGCGCGTGCAGTAAACTCAAGAATGGGCGGCACCTTGACGGTGTCGCGCTTCTTTTTAGGAAGAAAGACCAATCTTGTCGATTGTCGGCCACAACGCCATCGAGCTCGCGCCCCGGATTTCCGAGGCCGACGTCTCCGATTACGTCGCGCTATTGAAACTGCGGGTGATGTCGCTGGTGATCTTCACCGCGCTGGTCGGGCTTGTCATCGCACCGGGCCATGTCCACCCGGTGCTCGCGATCACCTCGCTGCTTTGCATCGCGGTTGGCGCCGGCGCCTCCGGCGCGCTGAACATGGCGCTCGAAGGCGACATCGACGCTCTGATGTCGCGCACCGCCAACCGGCCGATCCCGCGCGGCCGCATCACCCCGCCGGAAGCGATGGCGTTCGGCGTCACGCTGGCGTTCTTTTCGGTGATGACACTCGGCATCCTCGTCAACTGGGTCGCAGGCGGCCTGCTCGCCTTCACTATCTTCTTCTATGTCGTGATCTACACGATGTGGCTGAAGCGCTGGACCGCGCAGAACATCGTGATCGGCGGCGCCGCCGGTTCGCTGCCGCCGGTCGTGGCCTGGGCCGCGGCCACCGGTTCGCTGTCGGTCGAGCCGCTGTTGTTGTTCCTGATCATCTTCTTCTGGACCCCGCCGCATTTCTGGGCGCTGGCCCTATTTCGCTCCGACGATTACGCCCGCGCTGGCGTGCCGATGCTCCCTGTGGTCGCCGGGCCCGATGCGACGCGGCTGCAGATCCTGCTTTATACCATCGTGCTGGTCGCGGTCGCGGCAGCCCCCTGGCCGCTCGGCTATTTCGACGCAGCTTACGGCGTGACCTCGCTCATTCTAGGCAGCGGCATGCTGGCGCTGGCGGCCAATGTCTATCGCCGACGCGCCAAGGCGGAATCGTTGCGCGCCACGCGAAAGCTGTTTGCCTTCTCGATCTTCTATCTGTTTGCGCTGTTCGCGACCTTAGGCCTCGAGGTCCTGGTCCGCGCGGTCGCGCCGACGATCTGGTAAGGGACACATGGGACGCGAATGGCCGACAACCGAGAGCCAGATGGAATCGTCCTCACCGAGGCGCAGAAAAAGAGCCGCCGTCAGCGCTCGATTGCCATTGCGCTCGCGCTCGGCGTTCTCGTCGTGCTGTTTTTCGCGGTCACCATCGTCAAGGGGCCGGCCGTCTTGAACCGGCCGCTATGATCGAAACGCTGTGATGGATATGGAGCCGACCAGAAAGCCAACGCCGACCGCGCCGCGCCTTGGCCGCGATGCGCTGGTGGCTGCGGTCTGTGGCGCAGTCGTCGTGCTGATGGTCGGCGCGTCCTATGCCGCGGTGCCGTTCTACAACTGGTTCTGCCGCGCCACCGGTTTTAATGGCACCACGCAAGTGGCGACCTCCGTACCCTCATCGGCGCCGCTTGCGCGCAAGGTTGCGGTGCGCTTCGATTCCAATGTCGCGCCCGGGCTGCCGTGGAAGTTCGAACCGGAAGAGACCGAGATCGAGGTCAATATCGGCCAGGTCGTCACCGTCTATTACAACGTCACCAACCAGTCGGCGCGGACCACGACCGGGCAGGCCGCCTACAACGTGGCGCCGCTGACGGTCGGCGCGTATTTCCAGAAGATCAACTGCTTCTGCTTCACCGAACAGACCATGGCAGCGGGCGAAAAGCGCGAGATGCCGGTGGTGTTCTATGTCGATCCCGCCCTGGTCGGCGATCACGACAATGACGGGCTGAACACGATCACGCTGTCCTATACCTTCTATCCCGTGCGCGATCCGGCACCCAAACCGCTCGCCGCGAGCGAAGCCGACAAACGCAAGGGCGACCTGTGACGGGATAGTTCTTGAGATTTGATTTTTGAGACGAATGCGTGCCGAAGTGACCGGCACCGCTAACGGAGAGACCGCAAATGGCTACGGCGCAAGTCAAGCACCACGATTACCACCTCGTCGATCCCTCCCCGTGGCCGATCGTCGGCGCCGTCTCGGCCTTCATCATGGCGGTGGGCGCGATCCTCTGGATGCACCATATGACGTCGGCGGCGCCGATCATCTTCGGCGCCGGCGTCGTCGGCGTGCTCTACACCATGGCGAGCTGGTGGGGCGACGTGATCCGCGAGGCGCAGTACAAGGGCGACCACACCCGCGTGGTGCAGATCAGCCACC
>Ga0210406_10000441_pt1 | contig 56660 bp, 61 predicted proteins | sample IncBWC30MmetaG_FD_155454 | JGI IMG/M metagenome (GOLD analysis project Ga0210406, IMG submission 155454) | Forest soil microbial communities from Barre Woods Harvard Forest LTER site, Petersham, Massachusetts, United States - Inc-BW-C-30-M | ecosystem: Environmental > Terrestrial > Soil >...
CGGTAAGAATCGCGATCACAATCGCGACGATGGGGCGTCGGATGAAAAAACTCGCCATAATTAGCGCTCCTCCGTTTCTTTGTACGGCGTGGGATTCACCAGTTCGCCTTCTTTCGCCTTCTCTGCGCCAACCGCCACGACGCGTTCTCCCGGCTTCAGGCCCGTCGTGATCACCCAGACCGTGCCCACTCTCGGCCCGACCTCTACGGTGCGGAGCTGCGCCCGGTTATCGGCGCCGATGACCGTGACCTGATACGTTCCTTGCTGCTGATTCACTGCCGCCTGCGGCACCAGCAGCGCTCCGGTGATGTTTCCGGTGGGCGTCTGAATGCGTGCATATTGGCCCGGTCGCAACAGATTATTGGAGTTGGGAAACTCGCCCACGATCTGGATGGTTCCGGTCTGTGTGTTTACCTGCCGATCCGCGAAAATGATTCTGCCGGGATGCGGGTAGACACTCCCGTCGGCCAAAGCTAACTGCAACGGGATTCGCGAGGCATGTGTCAGAAAGTCCACGCTCCCGGAACCGCCGCCGTCCGCCATGCGCAGGTATTCCTGTTCGCTGATGGGGAAATAAACTTTGATCGGACTTACCTGCGAAACCGCGGTGAGGACCGTTGACGGTCCCACCAGGTTGCCCACCTGCACAGTGTTTATGCCGGCGATTCCGTCAACTAAGGACACAACTCTCGTGTAGCCCAAATTCAGCTGAGCCTGTTCGACCGCCGCCTGGCTGGCCTCAACTGCTGCCTTCGCCCCACGGAGCGACTGTGTGTCCGTATCCAACTGACTTTGGGGAATGGCGTGAGCCTCTGCTTCGGGAACATCACGCTTCACGTTCGTTTCGGCGTTCGCCATCTGCGCCTCAGCCTGCGCCAGTTGCCCTTTGGCTTGATCGAGCACCGCCTGAAATGGACGCGGGTCAATCTCAAATAGCACTTGACCCTTTTTGACGAATGCGCCCTCGTGATAATCCTGGCGAATGAGGTAACCGTTTACTTGCGGAGAGATCTGTGCGTTGACGTAGCCTTCGAGGGTTCCTACCCACTCGCCCTGAACCGGCACGTCTTTTTGAATGACCGGTGCGACTTCGACCTTAGGTGGTCGAGGACTGGTCGACGCTCGGACGTTGCTGTTGCTGCAGCCAAGCAAACTTGACAACAACGCTGCCCCAATGAATCCTGCAAATATCTTCCTCATCGTTCATTCCTCGAATCCAGTTACTGCCGCCCAAGAGTCACAACACTTGGTAAGCTAGGTGCGCATGTGGCACCAAGAGTCATGTCGCCACCGTTGTTACAGTGTTACAGATTATGTATAATGTGTAACGATTCAAAAATATGCAGGAAAAATCTTTTGACCGAGATGCAGGACGGCGGCGGGTCATCCTCGATGCTGCCCGCGACTGCATTCTTAAATTCGGCTATGCGAAGTGCTCGCTCGAAGATATCGCCAAACAGGCAGCCGTATCGCGACCGCTGATCTACCGGAAATTCAAGAGCAAGGAAGAGATTTTTGGCGCCTTTCTGGAGGACCTTTTCGAAACACAGTATCGGGCCGCGGAACACGCTCTCGCAAAGCCGGGAAGCAGACGGGAAAAGCTTATGTCGGTCTATGAAGCTCTACTGCTTGACCCGTGGAGGGAGCTAATTGTGGATGCTCCGATGGGCACGGAATTCTATGGGGCATGCAAACGAGTCACGCCGGACATTAACGAAAGGCACAGAAAGATGCAGCTCAAGTACACGCAGTCTGTCCTTGGTACTGAAGAGGTCTCGAAGGTCTTCATGCTCGCTGTAGACGGGCTCACTCGGGATATACCAGCGACAAAAGTTCTCCGCAGGAGACTTGAAGTGCTGATTGATCGATTCGTTCACGACTAAAGCCACGGTGGATCCAGGTCCGGAGGCTATCGCCGCATCCACCGATAGCTGCGAAGCAACATCCAGTTCAATCGTGCGCAGATCGACCTTATTTTCCTAAAATCACAGCAACCGAAAGGGCTAGGCGGCGCTTTTTGATTGATCAGCGAAATCCCGAGGTGTTAGCGCGTCCGTCAGGCCGATCCGACGAAGAAGCTCGGCACGGACGCGATCCGAAACCATATTGACCACTTCCGCACCGTCTTGGGTTGGATCGTAGTGCACCCGGAACGGTCGCTTGCCAAAGGGAGCATCGACTACCTTGACGATGGCGTCCGCAACGCCCTCGACATCTGCATCAGGAGGCACGATTGACGAGAAGCCTTTGAGTACATCGTCCGCGAAACCCTTATAGGGACCCGCTTCGTATTCAGCGACTCGCGCTTTGTCCGCGGGAGAACCGGCATGCGCGAAGTGGTTCGTGCCGCCCGTGAAGGCGCCAGGAACGATGATGGAGGTCTCAATGCCCCAGCGCGTCAACTCCCGTGCGTACACCACGGCCATCGCATCCATACCAGCTTTCGCTGCGAAGTACGGCGCCAGATAGGGCGGCGTTCCGCCCGCGCAACTGCTGCTCGAGACCCAAACCACAAGGCCCAGGGCTGCGCGGTTTACACGTTGTGTGCTAAGCACATTCACATCGTACAATTTCGCAAGTTGTTCGGGGGTGAAGGCTTCAGCCGGACCGAAGACCATGTGTCCAGCATTGTGGGTCACAACGTCCAGGCGACCGGTGTCGCTCACGATCTTTTGGATCGCGGCGTCGGCCGAGGACTGCGATGCCACATCAAGTTCAATCGTGCGTAGATCGACCTTGTTCTCCCTGGCGAAACTTTGCCGCCGCTTCAACCTGCGAAGCATTGCGCCCGGCCGTGTCGCGCATACTCGCGTATACGGTGTGCCCACCCTTGGCCACGGCCCGGGCCGTTAGTGCTCCGAAACCGCTCGATGCTCCCGTGATCACAATTACTTGCTTCATGGCTGCCCTCCTTATACTGTCCTTCGTTTTTAATTTTGTACTTCTCGGCGGCGAACTTATTCCACCGGCCTAAGCGAATCCGCCGTTAGCGCGCAGTACTTGCCCATTGATCCATCCGCCGTCTGGACCAGCCAGAAAGGAAACAACGCTAGCTATGTCGGACGGCTGTCCGAGGCGTTCCAGCGGCGCCAATTTGCTCAACTCCGCAATTTGATCTTCGCTTTTGCCCTTCAAGAAAAGGTCAGTGGCCACCGGCCCCGGAGCGACCGCGTTGACGGTGACATTGCGTCCGCGCAGTTCGTTTGCCAACACACGTACCAGGCCTTCGGCGCCAGCCTTGGACGCAATGTATGGGCCGTAAGTGGGAAACGACTTGGCCAACACGCTGCTCGAAAAGACGACGATTCTTCCACCGGGAGCGATGTGTTGGGCTGCTTGCGCCAGGATGAGGAACGTCCCCCGCAGGTTCGTAGAGATCACTTTGTCGAACAAATCTACGTCACTTTTGCCGATCGGCGAGAGCGGCATAATTCCCGAGTTGTGGACGACCACATCGACGCTGCCGAACTTCTTCGTGGTTTCTTCGAAGAGTCGCTCAACATCAGTCTGGTTCGCAACATCCGCTTTGAGCGAAATCGCATCAGCTCCAATCCCTTTGATTTCGGTTACGACTTCTTCGGCCTCCCTTGCGTTGCTCAGGTAATTGACGACGACGGCGAAGCCGTCCTGGGCCAGTCGCTTGGCGACGGCGCGGCCGATTCCACGCGACGCCCCTGTTATGATCGCTATCTTTTTCTTCATTGTGTCTCTCCTTTTAAATCCTTATACCGAAAATCCGTGGTGAAACAAGCGACAGCGTCCTCAATCTGTTCTTGGTTTAGCTGCCTCAGCACCGCCGATACGACTCTTTGCGCAATCCCAGGAAGCTGCATAGATCCAATATTCTCCTCGCGCCGTCGGCCAACGTCTCACCGGTGGTCGCGGACCAGTCCTACGGCATAAACTTGTATCCAGCGCTGTGGACCGTATGAAAGTGCACGGGATCGGCGGGTTCTGGTTCTAGTTTTGTGCGTAACTTCAAAATGTGGTTATCGACAGTCCTTGTACACGGATAGTTGTCGTATCCCCACACTTCATTCAGTAGCTCGTCCCGTGAGATCACCCTCCGCGGGTTTTTGATCAGATACGCGAGAGTTTTGAATTCTTTACTCGTAAGAGTAACTGGCCGACCGTTGCGATGAATCTCCATTGTCGACAAACATCCTTTGACGCCGCCAAACTCAAACGTGTCCGCGGCGTTGGACTTCTTCAGCCACGCTTTCGCTGCATCCATCGGTGAGCAGACCTTCATGGTGTCGCCGAGGTCAGTGACGGGTTTATTCGGCAGCTCTTTCTTGGTCGCCTCATCCTCAACTGGTGATTTCGGAACAAGCACGATCACCGGGAAGAAAAGCGACAGCTTACGAAAGTCTTCCGGAATGTCAGATGCTGGCACGGATGCCAGTTTTTCATCGAGGAAACGAGTCGCGTCTGCTTTGGGCCCCGTCGTGGGATGCGCAAGAGGAGAAATTGCGGAGTTGATTGCTGTTGTCATAGAACTTCAATTCCTCTTTATTACCTGGCGTAGCCCAAAACGGAGCCCTACAGCACGGTTCGGGTTCTCCCCGTTGTGTTCGAAACACAAATCGGCATCAGGTTTCGTCATGATAGTTCTCCTTTTAGGATCGCCGGGTTTCTGCGGGAATTGCCGCGGCGCTAAACCAGGACCGTCCCGCCATCAACCACAACGGTCTGGCCGGTGCTGAATCCTTCTTTCATCAAAAACAAGAAGGCTTGTGCAATGTCATGAGCTTCGCCGACTCGTCCCACAGGGAGACTCTTGCCGACACTTTCAAACAGTTGCTCCCTTTCCGATGAGCTCATGTTCTGCCACAGATTCGTCCGGACGACTCCAGGGCATACAGCGTTAACGCGGATCGGCGCGAGTTCAATCGCCAGTGCACGTGTTAGCGCTTCGATGGTTCCGCAGACGCTTGCGGCAATTGCCCATCCGCTGCGCGGGCGTCGGCCGGCGACTCCAGTTGTGAGGACAACGGAGCCGCCCTTTCGAATTTGTGGACTCCCGTACTTGACCGCGGCAAGTGCAGACCAATAACGCAGTTCAAACGCGCGTCTCGCCTCCTTGAGATCGGTATCTGCAAGCTCGTGCAATTGCAGGCTGTCACCGGCAGTGAAAACCAGGTGATCAAAGGCGCCAAGGTTCGTAGAAAAGTTTTCGATAGCCTTTTCGTCCGAGACGTCAACCGCCTGACCACGTGTATCTCCACCGATTGATTGAATCGCTTCCTGAACTCGTTCGGCTTTGCTGGAGACGATGACGACCTCGGCTCCCTGCGATGCCGCCCCTTCGGCCACTGCAAGACCGATCCCCGACGATCCACCTATGATGACCACCCTCTTATTCTCGAAACCGTTTCCTCGTGGCATTGAATTCTCCGTCTGTGCCGTTCTGTCGACTTAAGGAGCTAGATAAGCAGACACGCCCATGCGAAACATGCATAATTGACATGGTGCCTATGCGTTTAGAGAAATTACGTCAGGCCGATTTGAATCTCCTGGTTACGTTTGCTGCGATCGCGGAAGAGAAGAGCATCACCGCAGCAGCATCCCGCCTGTTCCTCAGTCAGCCTGCGGTGAGCCGGGCCCTGCAGCGCGCACGCGCGATGTTTCAGGATGATCTTCTGGTTCGATCGCCGAATGGCTTCGAACTCACATTGCGAGGTCGAAAGATTCTCGAGGAGCTTGAGGGACTGCTACCCAGGATGGAGAATCTCGTTGCGCCGGCTCTGTTTGATCCCACGCGAGAGAAAAGCCATTTCCGGATCTCAGGCCCGGATAATGTTTGTACAGTCGTGCTTCCGTCCTTGTGCCGGCAGTATGCGAACGGCCGCTATCAAGTCCACTTTGAATTCTGGCCCTGGCGGAGCGGCATCGCAGAACTCGTGGAACGCGGGCAACTCGATCTTGTTCTCCATATTGATGACGGGCTCCTGCCGGTGCACTTTCAGTCCGAAAGGCTCTACAAGGAGGATTGGATTTGCGCCGTGGCGCGCGACAGCCACTTTGGCGACCGGCTGCCACTTAAGCAATACCTGGCCGCGAGCCACATCGTGGTTGCCACCTATGAGGGGGTGCAAACAATTCCGGACAAACAACTGGCGGCTGTCGGTGCAAAACGCAGCTCTTGTATTCGCGTGCCTTACTTCGGCGTGGCGCTGCAATGCCTTCCCGGCACGGAACTGGTCCTTACGGTAACTAGCGGCATGACGTCAGTTATCAAGAACGATCACAGGTTGCGGCTCGTGAGAGTGCCGCAAGAATTGCACGCGTTTCATTTCCTCATGGCTTGGCATCCGAGGCACAACTCCGACCCGCGACATGTATGGCTTCGTGGCGCTCTGCGATCAACGATCGCGGCTCTCAATTCATGAGCAAGGATTGCGCCGCCAGTACGTTGGAAACAGTACTTTCGCGAGCGACTGCAGCAGATTTCAAACTCGGGCTGAAGCCGGGAAACCGCCTGCCATTTGGAGAGCGGCTCATGAATCTGCATTCGCATTGATTCCGAGCAGACTTATTTCGTGCGCAATTTCTGATGGCGATTAGTTGTTCAAGCCGACGCGCGTGACCAAGTTCGTAAAGCGACCGTCGGAGCGAATGGGATCGAACACCGGCCAGAACTTCAGCGTAGTCATGAAAGTCGACTTGGCGGTATAGGCTTTCTCAAGCCATAAGAACGTCTTCTCCCTATCGCCCAAAGCGGCATAGACTAAAGCCACCGCTCCCAGGCTCACGTCTTTCCCCTGCGAGAGTTCAAGGGACCTGGCCAGCTCTTTTCGTGCCTCAATGCGCTTTCCCATTCGCGCGTGGAGATACGCCGTTTGCCGAATGTAGACGCGCTCCTCTTTGAATGGCTTGGTTTTCTCCAGTTCAGCCACCGCCTCCGCGTACATTTGTTTTTCGAGGAAGGTATCGGACAGCCAGTTGTGTGCAGACACAAAATTCGGATCGAGCTCCATTGCGCGTCGGAGTTGAATCACGGCGTCGTCATAGCGGCGGGCGAGATACAGATCCTTACCGAGATCGGTAGTAATGACCGGCGATAGAGGATCCAGGGTTTGCGCGGTGTGCAACTCGGCCAGGGCATCATCCACCTGACCCATCGGCATCAGGTAAGCTTCGGCATACCAGTGGTGCGCGGTGGCATAGTTGGGGTTCAGGACGAGCGCGCGCTCGAAATGTCTCTTACCGTCAGCCCAGTTCCAGTCCACGAACGGAGCGATCAGGCCCAACGAGGTGTGGGCTTCAGCCAAATCGCTGTTGAGCACAATCGCTCTCTCCGCGGCCACTTTGGCTTCCGGCATCAAGCCGAGCAGGCCATAGGAATCTGCCAAGCCGGCATAAGCCTCGGCATAGCTCGGGTCTTTCGTAATCGCTTCCTGGAAGTAGTCCACGGCTTTGTGCAGGCCTACGACGTCCCGTTTGTTCCAAAAGTATCTTCCTTTGAGGTAAAGCTCATGGACTTGGGGATCGACCGAATGGAACGCACTTAGGCTGGCCTGCTGCTTGGTGGTCAGCTCAAGTCGGATATTGCGCGCGATCTCCTGCGCCAGGCTAGCTTGCAACGCGAGGACGTCTTTTTCATCGCGCTCGTAGGCTTCCGCCCACAAGTGCTGATCTGCCGGAGCATAGATAAGTTGCGTGCGGATACGGACTCGATTGCCCAACCGCACCACGGTACCCTCGACCAGGGCGTCCACGTTCAACTCCCGCGCGATCTGCGGAATAGTCTTTCTCGTGCCTTTGTACTGCGCCGTCGAAGTGCGGGAGATGACGCGCACCGATGGCAACTTGGCTAGGTCGGTGATCAGTTCATCGGTCATGCCGTCGCTGAAGTAGTCTTGGGTCGAATCGCCAGACGGATTTTCCAGAGGCAACGCGGCTAGAGATGAGATCCGAGGGACGGATGCGATCGCTCGGTGCTTGTAGACTTGTGAGCTGCCCCAGACAATAAGACCCAATAGCGCCATCGGCATAACAACCGCCGCTCTGCGCCAACTAAGCCTACGCACGGAGGACTTGGCCGCCACCGGTTGTGGCAAAAGCCCATCATTAGTCAGAGAAAGCGGGACTGTTTGAGCTCGCACAGAAGGTCCCAAGAAACGGTAGCCACGGCGCCCGACTGTCTCGATGAAACGGGGTGCCTCGGCCGAGTCTCCCAGAGCCTCCCCTGATCTTATTAACAGCGACCGCTAAACTATGGTCAAAGTCTACGAACGTATCGGCAGGCCAGATGCGGCGCCGCAACTCTTCCCGTGTCACCAGTTCGCCGGGACTCTCCAACAAGATGGATAAGATTTTGAATGGACGTTCCTGGATCTTAATCTTTTTACCGTCCCGGTAGAGCTCGCCGGCAGGGCTGGAGAAATCGCATCCGTCCCGCCGCGTTAGCTCTGTCTTCCAGATCGACCAGCCGTCGAATGACTTCAACTTGCACTTCGAAGTCCTCGATACCGACCCAAACAGATTTGAAATTATGAAATGTCCACAAGCCGACTCACGGATGGTCTCGATCTTGGTACATCTATCCGCGTTTTTTCAGCGCGGGGGCCTATTGGAATGTACGATGAGTAAACTCATGGGCCGAACAGGTGGCAACGTGATCCAATGCCGGGCTATTGATATGGTGGACGAGGTCCGGAGAACGAAGGCTTCATGACCATCCTCACCCGATTAGAGCAATGGAAGGAGCAGAGCAAAATATCGCCGGAGCAGTGCGCCCATTTAGCCGGCCTCGCCCGTGGAGAACCTTTCTCCCTTTTTCTCGAACTGAACGTTCTCCTGTACGCCGGTGTGCTGGCGTTTGTTGCCGGACTGGGCTGGACTGTCAGCACCTGGTCGCAGCAAATCGGTGACATCGTCGTCCTGACTGTGCTCTCCAGCATCCTCGCCGCCTGTTCTTGGTACTGTTTTTCCCGCGCGCCCGCCTGGTCTCCCGCCGAAGCGTCTGCACCGAGTCCGATCTTCGACTACGTCCTTTACCTTGGCAGCCTCGTCTGGTGCGTAGAACTCGCTTACGTGGAGAACCGTTTCCACCTGCTCTCCGGACAATTGGATCCCTATCTCTTGGCGAGCGCCGGCCTCTTCTTCTTCCTCGCTTATCGTTTCGACAATCGCTTCGTGCTGTCGCTCGGTTTGTCCTCGCTCGCCGGATGGTTCGGGCTCAAAATCTCGCACTGGTCGGCCCATCAGGACGCCGCGTATCGCCAATACGCCCTTCTCTACTGCCTGCTGGTCGGCGTCGGCGGGACGATTCTTCAGCGCCGCGGCCTGAAACCGCACTTCCTTGGCACCTATCTGAACGTTGTGGCTAACGTTCTCTTTTTGGCATTGCTCTCCGGCGTGTTCGAGCGGCAGGGCTACGGCCTATGGTTTTTCGCTCTACTTGTGGCTTGTGGCGGGTCTCTCGCCTGGGGCCTGGTGCGCCGCCAATTTGCCTTCGTTGCTTATGCCGCCGTCTACGGCTACGTGGGCGTGAGCTCGATCTTCCTCCGTGGCGTCAATGACCAAACCGTTGTCCTGAGCTATTTTGTCGTTACCGGAGTCGCAATGCTCGTGGTGCTGGTCCAGATCGGGCGCCGCTTCGGGAGCCCGGCGTGAGACTTTACAGTGAAACCAGCGAAGAGACTCTGCGTGCCCGCAAACTCCTGACGGACTTGGCTGACCAAGGTTTCCTCACGAAGGCGCAGTACCAGCTTCTGCAACAGGAAACGGTCTCTGATCTCCGCACTACCAACATTTTCCTGCGGCTGGTCTTGTTCCTCTTCACCCTGATCAGCGTGGGCGCCGCCGCCGGGCTGTTCTTCGTGGGCTCGGGACCATCAGAGCAAACTATGGGCGTTTTCTTGCTGATCTTTGCTGTGGTCTGCTACGCGGCTGCCGAATTCTCCGTTTTCCAAGCCGGTCTCTATCGCTATGGCATCGAGGAAGCGCTCACCGTTTGCTCGGTTGGTTTTCTCTGCGCGGGAATACAGTTCGCCTTTTTGAGCGACAGCCCTTATTCGCCGAAGCTGCAGTCTTTGGTTCCCGCGGCCGGCGCCGCCTTTTCGTTCTGGATATGGCGTCGCTTCGGGTTCTCATATGCATTTTTCGCCGCGATGATCTTCGTCGTCTTTTTGCCGGGCTACTGGACCTCGTCCCACTCGGCGCAGCATCTGATCGTCGCCGCGTTCTATGCAGCCGGGCTAGCATGTATAGCCGCAGTACGCTCCCGCCACCGCTTCGACTACCTCGATGAAGGTTATTCGCTGGTCGAAGCGTTTCTCTGGCTCGGCATCTACCTGGCCATCAATCTCAAGCTTTCGTCGTTGGACCTGCCTGCTCAGTGGTGGTGGAGCGGCACTCGGGTCGCCTCGGAATTCGCAAGGCCGTTCTATTGGACTACGTGGATACTGATCTGGTGCCTGCCGCCCATCGTACTCGCGCGCGGCATTCGCCAGAAGGACCGCTTCGTCATCGCGGTGGGCGCGATCGTCGCCATCCTGACCTTCGTCACCAATAAGCCTTATCTCGGCTGGGTGCGGCATACCTGGGACCCGATGCTTCTGGGTATATTGTTAACCGGTGTCGCATTATTTATCCGACGCTGGCTTGCCCTGGCTCCGGGCGGAATTCGCCACGGCTTCACCGCCATGCGCCTATCGGGAAAAGACAAACACTGGATTGACGTTGGCTCGACCGTGTTCGGCCTATTGTCGCCCCACTCAATAACGCCAGCGCCACAAACAAACAGTCCGGATGTCCGCTTCGGCGGGGGACACTCGGGAGGCGGAGGCGCCACCGGCGATTTTTGAAGGACCGCCGGGTTGGATGGGTCACCGGGCCGGCCAACCTCTTTCACCGACCATACTGAAGGTTCGATTCTCACGAACGCCCCTGCCCATGGTTTTCCACGAGTAGTATCCTCTCCTGAGCCTGGAGTTCGCCGAAGCGTCACTTGGTTTGGGGCGGAGCGCCAGTCTCTCGGAGGACAAAATGCAGTCCGGTCCAGAATCCACAGGTCGACGGTTCTTCACTTTCGTCGGAGCTACGGCGATCGGCACGCTGGCTGTTTTAACCGTACTGGAAGTTGTAATGTTCGCGGCTTGGTCATTTGCCCGATTGCTCGATCCCGGTACACTGCGGCCTGAGAGGAGTCCTGTGTACGCAGGCGCTACCTGGGCGCCGGATTTATTTCGAGAGCAATCTTTGCGGCTGGCGTTGCCCTACACTTACATCCCTTTCAGGGTTACGGGCGTGACCGAGTGGCACGGTAAGTACTTCAACAACGATCAGCACCCAGCCGGTATCTGGCGCAGGACCATTAACCCGGAAGACTGCCAACATCCCAAGACCAGCATATGGGTCTTTGGCGGGTCTACCGTCTACGGAACCGGCGTGCCTGACTGGGCCACGCTGCCCTCGTACCTATCTCGCAACCTGAACCGTGACGGACGCGCATGTGTAATCGTCACCAATTTCGGGGACGAAAGCTATGTGACTACGCAGGAGTTGATTCTGCTGATAGAACAGCTTAAGCGAGGCGGCCGCCCAGATGTCGTCATCTTCTACGATGGATTCAATGACGCGCACGTCGGAATGGCGGCACCCGACCCGTGGAGTGCACATTACGGGTTGGACATTATCAAGGCGCGCGCGGAGGGCTCCTTCCGCGGCCGGTTTGACTTCGTCCATCGGCTATACACAGTGCGGGTGATCGACGCTGCCCGCCGGCTATTCCGGCGACGAAGTAAGACATTGAACGACGACCAGTTGCGGGCGAGGGCATCGGCAGTGGTCGACAATTACGAGGCGAATCAGAATATCGCCGAAGCGCTTGGCCAAGTTTACCGCTTCAGATTCTATGCTTTTTGGCAGCCCATGCTTTTCTACGGTCACAAACCCCTGGTCGAATTCGAGCGACAAATCATTCAACTTGACGCGAGCAGCAAGGCTCGATTCGATCCCCGGCCCGTAGTTGCCGCGTATCAGGAAGCGGCGCGGCGCGCTCCGGCGGCCGCCTTTGTCAATCTCGCGGATATATTTGATTCCGTCCCCGAGCCAATCTATACCGACGAGGCCCACCTGGGACCCCACGGGAACGAATTGGCCGCGCATGCCATTGCGAAATACCTCGAAGATCATCCTGGAGGGGGCGAGTTTCCTCGCTTTAAGGCGCCGTAGGGCTTTGGACAGCGATCACCAGACGAAGGCCGTGTGCGGCCTGGCCGAGGCTTCACATACCCCGTCACGGATCGGTGATTCTCCGCCAGTCCGCAAGACCTCCGGCTGTGACAAATTTTCGACACTTGTCAAAATTGCCGTCGAACTTCTCGCAACTATTTCCGCCTAATCTCATCCTTATTATTATTATTAAAGTCAGTGAGTTGCGAGACGGTCCTCAGCATCTCGTGGTTAGCCGGTGCTTGGACAAGTGGGGTCAAAGAAATTTATGTCATTCGTGGGAGAACGCGCAATGAAAGGGCGTGCTTTTGTTTTCATACTGATAGTCTGGCTTTGCGGATCTCGAGCTTCCCAGGCTCAACAACCGTCCTTGTTGCCTGATGCTCCCAAGGCACAAACCGGAATTATTGTCGGCACGGTAACGGATGTGAACGACGGCACCGTTCCTGGCGCTGCAGTTGTGCTCTCCGGTCCTGACCTGAAAGATCCCCGTAGAGCCGTGTCGAACAACAACGGATTCTTTCAATTCAACAATGTCGAGCCGGGAACCTACCAGGTCACGGTTAGCGCCCAGGGTTTTGCAAACTGGGCATCGCCCACAGTAATCCTGAGGCCCGGCCAGTACAAAATCCTGACGGGCAGCAAGCTCCAGATTGCAGAGGCGCTTACCACGATCACGGTGGCCGCTCCCGCTGCTTCCCCCGAAGAGATTGCCCGAGAGCAGGTCAAGGCCGAGGAGAAGCAGCGGATTTTCGGAGTCCTCCCCAATTTCTATGTCGTCTATGATCACAACGCCGCTCCGCTCACGGCGGAGCTGAAATTCAAGCTCGCCACCAAGGTTCTCTTCGATCCGGTTACAGTCATCGGGGTAGCTACGTTTGCCGGCATCAATCAGGCAGCAGACAATCCCAACTACGGCCAGGGTGTAAAGGGTTACGCTGAGCGCTTTGGCGCGGGCTATGCCGACGGCGCTATTGACATCATGGTCGGCGGCGCGATCCTACCATCGATTCTTCATCAGGATCCGCGCTACTTCTATCAGGGCACAGGCACAAACAAATCTCGAGCCCTCCACGCGCTCTCCAGCCCATTTATTTGTTCCGGGGACAACGGACGGCGGCAGCTGAACTATTCGACGTTGGGTGGCGATCTGGCCACGGCTGCCCTGGCGAACGCCTACTACCCGGCGTCGAATCGCGGCATCGGGCTGTTCCTGGGAAATTTCTTTATCGCCACCGGCCAGCGAGCGCTCGCGAACGTGGCACAAGAGTTCCTCCTGCGCAAGATTACATCCAAATCCAAAGATCAGAATTAACGCTGTAGGGACCGCGCGGAATTGCCAGATCTACTCCTATTTTCGGTTCTCCTTTGGTTTCCGCTATGCTAATGGAAGCCATGACACTGATGGATGCTGAACAGCACGATCCTGCGCGCGAGCGGCAGCGGCGCAGGCGGATCATCGTAGGAATTATCTTTGTCCTGTTAGCGGTATGGGTGGTTTATCACTACCGCGATTATCCCGAGCGCAATGCGGCGAGTAAATTCTTTGCCGCGTTGCAACGCCAGAATTACGAGGGAGCCTATGCGGTCTGGTTCCGCGATCCCGACTGGAAGCGGCACCCAAGCCAATATCCCAAGTATGGTTTCAGCGACTTCTATCGCGACTGGGGTCCGGGAGGAGAATGGGGTCTGGTGAAATCTTATTCGGTGGATTGTTCGTTGAGCCCAGGCGAAGGAAGCGGCGTCATCGTGCAAGTCACGCTGAACTCTCGTTCACAGCACGCCTACGTCTGGGTGGAAAAGGCCAACAAGACCTTATCTTTCTCGCCGAATGAGATAGAGTGCGGCAATTGGTGGACCTGGCTGACTGAGTGATCGGTGCGGTTGCGGTTAAGGTTCCGAAATGGCTACGATATTTGTAAAGGCAATACCCAAAACCAAAGCGTACGTCGAGGCAAACTCTCCCCCTTACATCGTCCGCATTTCCAAGGCAGGTTTCTTGTCGACAGTTTATCCCGAGCGTTGGTTCTCAGATGTTGCCGTGGAGTTCAGGCACTTACGCTTGCTAAGTGTTCTAAAGCCTTGTGCAAGGATGCCTCATCCCCGACGTTGACGCAGTTCTTTGACCGGTCGATCTGGCGCATGAGACCGCAGAGCACTTTCCCCGGACCCAATTCCACGAAGGTCTTCACGCCCTGAGCGATGAGCACGCGCATGGATTGCTCCCACTTTACCGCCCCGGTAACTTGGCGGATCAGCGCGTCGCGGCTGCGGTCCCCATCTTGCAGCAATGCAGCGTCAACGTTGCAGACTACTCCGGCTGCAGGATTGTTGAAAGTGATGGAAAGAAGATCTGCGGCCAGACGATCCTGCGCTGGCTTCATCAGCGAGCAATGAAATGGGGCGCTGACGGGTAAGACTTTGGCCCGCTTCGCGCCGCGTTCGTCGGCGATCTTGGTGGCGCGTTCCACCGCCGCAACGTTACCGGAAATGACAATCTGCTCGGGCGAGTTGATGTTGGCGGGTTCGCAGACCTCGCCTTGCGCCGCGTCCCTGCAAACATCGGCGACATTTTCGAACTCCATGCCGAGAATCGCCGCCATCGTGCCCACCCCGACGGGAACTGCCTCCTGCATATACTTGCCGCGATGGCGAACGGTGCGCACCGCGTCGGCGAAGCTCAGAGTTCCGGCGGCAACGTGCGCGGAGTACTCTCCCAGGCTATGGCCAGCGACGAAACTGGGTTTCAGACCTTTGGCGTCCAAAACACGCCAAGCCGCCACAGATGCGGTCAAGATAGCTGGCTGGGTAATCTCGGTCAAACGAAGTTGATCTTCAGGACCTTCGAAACAAAGTTGCGACAGCTTGTACCCCAAAGCCTCGTCAGCTTCTTCAAATGTCAGCCTGGCTATGGGATACCTTTCGGCCAGTTCTTTGCCCATGCCGACGGCTTGCGATCCCTGTCCGGGGAACAGAAATGCGATGGGCCCATTGCCGTGTGAAACAGTTGTCATAGTTATGCGATGGTTGTAGAGACGTCGCGTGCAACGTCTTCAATTCCGGTGCGTGCTGCCCTCGCCGCTCGGATCCCGATCAACGTTCTTTCAATCTCCGAATTAATCGGATGCTCAGCAAATTCGGCCGCCACACGAATCGCATTCTTGATCGCGTTGGCGTTCGACGATCCGTGGGTGATGAAGCAAACGCCCTTCACTCCCAGCAATGGCGCGCCGCCGTATTCCGTGTGATCGAGACGTTTTTTGAAATCGGCAAAGGCACTACGCGAGAGCAGGGCTCCTACCTGGCGCGTGATGGTCGCCTTAAGCGACTCTTTCAGCGTAGAGCGAACCAGGTTGGCCACGCCTTCTGAAATCTTCAATGCGACATTGCCGACGAATCCGTCGGCCACAATGACGTCGACTTTGCCGTTGTACAGGTCGCGGCCTTCCACGTTGCCCACAAAATTCAGCGGGAGTTTCTTTAGAAGCTGAAACGCGTCCCGGGTCAGTTCGTTCCCCTTGGTTTCTTCTTCTCCAATCGAAAGCAAACCCACGCGGGGGCGCTTGGTTCCAAACATGGTGCGGAAATAGATTTCTCCCATGACCGCAAATTGCTCGAGATTATGCGCCTTGCTGTCGACGTTCGCGCCAACGTCCAAAAGGCTGGCGACTGTACCGATCGCGGTTGGGAATATAGCCGCGAGCGCGGGACGATCGACCCCGGGGATGGCTCCCAGCACCATTTTCGCCGTAGCCATGGCAGCGCCCGTGTTGCCCGCTGTGATGAAACCTGCGGCCCGCCGGTCGCGCACTAGGCGCAAGCCAACACGCATGGACGAGTCACGTTTGGCCCGCACTGCCTGCACCGCTTTGTCTTCCATGCCGATCACTTCACTCGCATGCACGACATTAATGGGAAGTCCGGCTGTGGCGGGATAGCGTGCCAACTCAGCCCGGAGAACCGGTTCCGGGCCCACCAATAGGACATGGACATCGTAATGCCGCGCCGCCTGGATGGCGCCTTCGATTTCAGGCTTCGGCCTGCGGTCCGAACCCATCGCGTCCAAGGCTATGACGCTTGGCATGAGGCGGGGGTACTAGCTGGCTTCCTCGACGTTCAGAACTTCACGGCCCTTGTAGTAGCCACACTTGGGGCAAGCCCGATGCGGCATCTTGCGCTCGTGGCAATTCGGACATTCAGACAGAGCATGGCTCTTTAGCGAGTCATGAGCGCGCCGGCTTCCGGTGCGTGCTTTCGAGTGTCGCCGTTTTGGATTTGGCATTTGGATTCCTTTTTTGTGCAGGAGCGAGCGTCTCGCTCGTGCGCCTTCCTCGATGAAATAAGATCAGTTTCCCAACTTACTCCGAAGATCTTTTAGCGCCGTCCAACGCGGATCTTCGATCGGCTCAGCGCAAGAGCACTGCTCCGAGTTCAGATTCACACCGCAATGTGGACACAGACCCTTGCAGTCCTCGCGGCAGATCACCTTCAGCGGTAAAGCTAACAGCACCTGCTCGCGCACCGCATCTTCGAGCAACAGACCTTCCCCCTGATAATAACTGATCTCGGCTTCGGCGCCGGTCACCGACAATTCTTCGCGGCCGGCATCTGTTCCGAGCGGGCGGTACAGAAGGTCAAACTTACGCGTTACGTCTTGAATTACCGGCTCCAGGCAACGAGCGCAAGGCAACTCAAGCGCTGTAGATAGTTCCCCGCTAAGCCGTATGTCCTTGATCCGTTGATGCTTGCCGTGATGCTCTTCGATCAGCTGGGCGCGTCCAGCAGCCTGGAGCGGAGTGCTCTGCTCAAGATCCGGCCCCAAGTCGAGGGCGCCCGGGCGATACTCCTCCTTAAAATCGATAGGATGGAGTTCCAAGTCTTTGATTTCGATGAGCATCGGGATCTCCCGCACCCCCAACTTACACCGCGAAGGAACGCGGAAGCACGCTCAGAGGCGTAACTTCTCCAGGGAGCGAAAGTTAAGCATAAAGGCCGCGGCAGCGCAGTGTCAAGGAGCGCGGGATGCCGACAAAAGTCTTTCTGTTGACTTCCACTCCGCAGCAGCGTAACGTGACCTCCGAATTCCGGCAGTCACCTTCGCGTTCGAGGAGCTTGTCCATGGTTTCTCTCGCTGCTCTTTGGCTTCCTATCGTTCTGTCGGCGGTTATCGTCTTTGTCGCCAGCTCAATCATGCACGTGTTGCTGAAATACCACCAGAGCGACTGCCGTCAGATCCCGGACGAGGACAAGTTCCTCGCCTTGCTGCGCCCGGCGAACCTGAAGCGGGACTTTTATTTTTTCCCTTACACTCTGCCAAAGGACATGAAGTCGCCGGCCGCGATCGAAAAGTATAAGCAGGGACCAGTCGGCTTCATGACCATCATGCCCAGCGGGCCGCCCGCTATGCCAAAGTTCCTGTTTCAGTGGTTCGTTTATTGCCTGCTGATAGGTTTCTTTGTCGCCTATCTCGCCGCGCACACGATTCCGGCCGGCGCGAACTATCTGGCGGTATTTCGCGTTGTCGGCACCGCCGCCTTCCTCGCCTACGGCCTGGGCCAGGTGAGCAACGGAATCTGGAAAGGTCAGCCCTGGTCGATGACCACCAAGGAGGTTGTCGACGGACTTGTCTACGGCTTGCTGACCGCCGGAACCTTCGGCTGGCTCTGGCCCCGGTAGAGTCCGCGCAATCCGGCGCAATTTTAGATTAGAGTTCGTTCTTGCTTGGCCGCGGAAGGGCAAGCTTCACGAGCAGTAAGCTGCGGGATTCGCATCAGCGGATCGCTCCAGCGATACCGAGACTGCCCCAAAATTGGTCATGCCTTCAGGCGCTGCGGAGCGCCAGCAGCGAGTTCACAATCAACTCGTACAAAGTTGCTGAAAGGGAATGCATAGGCTACAACTAAGCATTCCGCTGCCTGCATCGTCAGGTGAAGCGGGCTTTGCATGGTTGATGCCGCGACTCCGACTATGGCCGCTGTGAGCGCCCGCCGGCGCTGGTGGGCAAATGCGCGTACCTCTTTGTTGTGGATGGTGATCGTCGCTTTTGGCGTGCGCTTCGGTTACATCGTCATCGGACACACCTATCAATTTCGCTCCGACAAAAAGGTCCTTGCAGGCCAGCCTAACGAAAAAGATTTCGACTTTGGTTTTGAAATGGGCCGCATCGGCCGCTCCCTTGCCCAAGGCCAGGGTTTCAGCAATCCCTTTAACGACACTACCGGCCCCACCGCATGGGAGCCGCCTCTCTATCCTTTTCTGATCGCGAGTGTTTTCCGGGTGCTCGGAGCTTATAGTCGCAGTTCAGCCATACTCTTGCTCAGCATTAACAGTATCTTTTCCGCACTCACGTGCATTCCGATTTTTCTGATCGCGAAAAAATGTTTCGACGAACGAGTTGCGGTGTGGACCGCTTGGACCTGGGCATTGTTGCCATCTGTTATTTTCTGGTGCACCCGCTGGGTTTGGGAAACCAGTCTTGCCGCGCTGTTGCTTACCACGATTTTTTGGCTGACGCTCACAATGGTCGCGAAAGAAGGACTGAAGCCGTGGTTGCAGTTTGGTTTGCTGTGGGGCGTTGCCGCGCTGTCCAATACTGCGCTGCTATCCTTTCTGCCCTTTTCCGGGTTGTGGGCCTGGTACCACCGCGGCAAGCTCGGGAAGCGTTCGCTCGGCGGAGTCATTCTCGCGGCATTCATTTTTTCTGGATGTCTTGCGCCATGGCTCATGCGCAATCGCCGTACGTTCGGGCAGTTTGTCTTCATTCGTTCAAACTTCGGCGCGGAACTTCGGTTGGGGAACGGGCCGGGAGCTAACGGCACTTGGATGGATTACCTTCACCCAACCAAGAATGTTCTCGAGATGCGACACTATCGGGAGTTGGGCGAACTCGCGTATGTGGCCGAACGTAAACGAGAAGCGCTCGCTTACATTCGCGAGGACTACGCCCGATTTGCTCGCCTGAGTGGGATGCGCTTTATTTACTACTGGAGTGGAGTGCCAAAGGCCGGGGACAATCCTCTGTCGGCGCTTTTCAGAAATTCTCTATTCCTCGCTTCTTCGGTGCTGGCCTTCTGGGGACTCGGCCGTGCTCTGCGTCAGCACAAGCCGGGCGCATGGCTTTTCTTTTGGCTGCTGCTCTCATATCCGCTGGTGTACTACTTTGTCTTTCCTCATCCGCGCTACCGGCATCCCATCGAACCGGAGCTGGGGATCCTGATGCTGTATGTCATTTCTGAAGTGCAACGCAAAGGGTTGACACCGCACTCCGGGAACCCTCCAAGAACGGTTGACCCCCAACTCTCAGATGAATGACTTGCCCGCACAGCTTACACGATGACGTCCGCTCGCAGCCGGTGGACCGATTATTTTGAGAGCTGGATCGAGGCTCATCTGAACCTGGCAGCCATGCTGGTGTTGGCCGCTGCCCGGAATTATCGCGCATTCACCTACAACGCGGGTCAGCTCAAGATCGGCAATGCGCGTATGCGTTTTTTCGTTGCCGCAAAAATCGCATTGCACAAAGCCGGCGCCAGCGGCGGCACTGGAGGCTCGCCCGCGCCAGTTGGTGCCTCGGTGCTCGAAACCGAATAAGCTTCGATCAGCGGAGCCTCGTTCATGCGGATGGGAGCGTAGTCATCGAAGTTGCCCTGCACCACGCGTCCTTTGTCGATCGTGATCTGAGCCCGCAAAGCGTTGGTGAGCGCGTAAATCACTCCACCCTTAATTTGCTGTTCAAGGATGTTCGGATTCACCACCTGGCCACAATCCATCGCCGCCACTACACGATGTACGCGCGGACGGTCATTCTCCATAGCGATCTCCACCACCTCCGCCATGTATGTGCCGAAGCAGCCGAAGCAGGCGATCCCTTGATAGTGTCCGGCAGGCAGCGGCTTTCCCCAGCCTGCTTTTTCTGCCGCTAGCTGCAATACCCCACGCATTCGCGCCGTCCGCCAAACGGTATCGAAGTATTTAATGTCCGCGTCTTTCGACAGCAAGTGCAGCCGGTATTCGAGTGGATCTTTTTTCACGGCCGCCGCAAGCTCGTCAATAAAAGATTCGCTGGCAAACCCCGCCTGCAGCGCGTATACCGAACGCATCCAGCCCAGAGGGACCGGCGTCTCGGCCGTTACAAATTCAACCAAAGCGGCAGGAAAAGAATAGATCAGCGCCGCCTCATCAGGTAGATCAGGATCAACGCCATTAGGCGTGGGCAACCCTTTCTGCCCGCTGATGGATGACGAAACGATGCGATGGGAGAATGCCAACGGCCAACCTTGTCCATCGAGCACAGCGCTCATCTTGTGATAGCTCGCCGGACGGTAGGTTGAATTCCGCATATCGTCTTCCCGTGTCCACAGCACTTTGACGGGAGCGTTCGCCGCTTTCGAGACCAGCGCAGCCTCGACTCCGTAGTCGTGCTCCAATCGCCGGCCAAATCCTCCGCCAATCAGCGTAACGTTGACCTTCACCCGGTCCGGATCCAGTCCGGTCGCCTGTGCCACCGAGTCGCGAACGTCCTGCGGCACTTGAGTTGGCGCCCAGAGCTCGCAATTCGATCCGCGGAACTGCGCGGTGCAATTGCCGGGCTCCATCGGAGCGTGTGCCATCAGAGGAAGCTGATATTCCGCTTCAACGCGACGGCCGGAGATTTTCGAAATATCTCCGGCCGCGTACAGAGTCACAGCCTTGCTGGTGGCAGACTTCCTCAACGAGTCGACGATTGCGGCGGAATTCAGATCCTTATTCGGACCTTCATCCCATTGCACATTCAAAGTCCGCCGGCCTTCCATCGCGCCCCAGACGCTGTCGGCGACGACCGCCACGGCCGAATCGCCGACCTTTCCCACGTAACCGACGCCAGAAATCTTTTTGGATTCCTTGTCATCAAAGCTAGCGACCTTGCCTCCGATCACCGGACATCGCGTCAATACTGCGTACTTCATTCCGGGCAGACGAAAATCAATGCCAAACTCAGCCTTGCCATCCACTTTCGACGGCACATCAAGCCGAGGAAGAGGCTTGCCGACGATTTGGTAATCCTTAGCCTGTTTCAATGGCACATCGGTTGGAATTGGTTGTACGCTCGCCCTGTTCGCCAGTTCGCCATAGGCAAGCCGACGATTCGAAGCTGCGTGAACCACCACGCCGTTTTGAGCTTTGCAGCCCGATCGCGGAACGCCCCACTCTAATGCGGCGGCGCTGATCAGCATTTCGCGCGCGGCCGCTCCGGCCTTCCGCATCGGATCCCAGGTCGTGCGCACGCTCGCGCTTCCGCCGGTTGTCTGGTCGCCATAGAGCGTACTGGCGCCGGCTTGTTCTATGGCAACCTGCTTCCAGTCAGCTTCGAGTTCTTCCGCCAGAATCATGGGCAGCGAGGTGCATACGCCTTGTCCCATCTCAGAGCGCGCAACGACGATGGTGATCTTTCCGTCCGGCATAATCTTCAAGTAAGCATTGGGTGCAAAGGTGCCCCTTGCCCCGCCAGACGAATTTCCATGAGGCAGGTAGAAACCAATCACCAGTCCAGCGCCGGCGGCCACACCGGCAGTGAGAAAGTTGCGGCGCGAGAGCGGGTTCATCGCGCACCTCCCGTACCTGCCGCCCGATGGATCGCGCGCCGAATCCGGTCGTAGGTCCCGCAGCGGCAGATGTTGCCCGACATCGACTCCGTGATCTGGTCGTCGGAGGGTTGAGGAGTTTTTGCCAGCAGAGCCGCAGCGGCCATGATCTGGCCCGTCTGACAATATCCGCATTGCGGCACCTGCTCCTCGATCCAAGCCTGCTGCAAGGGATGCAAGCCGATCACGGACAAGCCTTCAATCGTCGTGATGTTTTTCGCGGCGGCCTGCGAAACCGGCGTCGAACAGGAACGCACCGCAGCCCCATCCAAGTGGACCGTGCACGCGCCGCAGAGACCAGCGCCACAGCCGAATTTCGTGCCCGTCAATTTCAGTGTGTCGCGCAAAACCCAGAGCAGAGGCGTCTCCGGCGCAACGTCTACCTTCCGCTCACCGCCGTTGATACGCAGAGTAATGGCTGCCATAGTGGTGGAGTTCAGGACATGGACAGACATCGTACTCAACTGACGAAGAAAAGGGAAATGAGGATTCTGCCCGGTATAGAATTCCAGGTTGTTTTCGGGGTCAAGTCAGAGCCCGCCAAAAAGAATGAACTGAGCGGAGGATGCACTGAAAGTCCGCTCCAGCCGACGAGCCCACAGTTTGTCGTTCCGAGGAGCGAAGCGAGAATGAAACTCGGTTTCCCCGGCACGCCAGAACCTGGATCGCGCGCTGCTTGGGATGACAGGAAGTGGGTTCTTTGTCAGAAACGTAAATCAAACCGCTCCCGCTATTTTGCGCGGCTACCGATCTCGGCCAATATTCTGTCGCCAATCTGGGCCTGAAACGCAGAAAATCCAGGCAGTTCGTAAAGACGCAAACCGAGTTCGTCATGGCGCATGTTGCCGGCCTGTATCTCGACGTTTCCTTCGCGCACCGCGTCCACCAGTTTTCCGGCAGTGATCTGATCGAAACTTTCGGCAACGACCACGGTGTTGTCCGCCCATTGCTCGACAATCACCGGTCCTTCTTCGGTGAGAATTTGCACCGCTGATACAGGACATTTTGCTCCGACGCAAGCGGCAGAAGGCTGTGGTGCGGCTTTCTGGTAGCGTTGTGCGATTGCGGTTCCATAAACATGCGCGAACCGTTCCGCCGATTGCCGCGACTTCCATCGCGAAACGTACAAAAGCGCGAGGTCGGCCGTGGTCAGTGCAGCCGTCCCTGTTTTAGCAGTTCTGCGGAACGCGACGTATACTCCGCCCTGCCAGGACTCGGCCAGATTATTGGCTTCTTTTCTGTTTCCGTAAGTCTTCAGAAGCGCACGCACATCGAGTTCACCAATTCCACCGGAATCGTACACGGCGTATTTGTCGCTCAGTATTTGCTGAACATCAGGAATGTGAATCGCCGCAAGTTTCTCGCGGCTGATATAAGCGGTGGGTTGCAGCACCTCATGAGTGTTTCGCGGTGGGCGCGCGAAGACTCCCGCGAACGCCATCTGCTTCCCACCCTTTTCCAGCAGCTCGCCTTCGAAAATCAGGCCATCCCGATAAGGAAACGTTCCCATCTCCCGCAAAATCATCGGCGCATCATGCAGCAACTGCGAGTCCGCAACGGCTTTCACGGCGGGTTCTTCCATTTGATAAATCAATCCAGGAGTGTTCTGCAGATTGCGTCCAAGCGGCGCCAGCAGGTAATCCACGTAAACAACTTGGGCCTGACCTTCGACGATGGCTCGCCGTGCGCCGGCACTGTCGTCATCGGTGTCAGGTTCACTTCCCGCCTGCGATGTTTTCTCTCCCGCCTTCAGCCAAGTCTTCAGATCGTAATTCTGGTCCTGCAGGGCGTGAGTCAGTTCGTGGGCCAAGATGGGGGACTGACGCTCCAGCGGAATCCAGTTGAGCATCGAAATCGTCTTTGTCTCATCATCGTAATAAGCCGCGACTTCCTTGCCACTGGCTTTTGCCACAAACTCCCGCAGATTGAATTCCCTGGGCAAGAGCCCAAATTTCTTCATGGTCATCTCGGAGCGCGCGAAGCGTTGCGCGTACTCTTCCTTTGCCTGCTGGTCGCGAGTGTATTTCTCGACTTCAGCGGAGCTGACCAGACGGCGCTTGACGGAGGAGTGTTTCGGAAAGCCGCTGTCCTCCGAAGCGAAAGCCACAATCTTATCCACCGATTTAAAAAGTTCCTTGGCATCCGCGTCCGACATTTGTACTTCGGCAGTATGGTCTTTCCGCGCCTTACGCGCTATTTCGCCCAGGCTCGGACTCGAGTCGGCGGCAGAATTCGAGTCCCCTGAAGGAGGCGGAGATGCAGGCTGCTGGCTAAGCACCGAACCACCGAGCAGGCTGCAAACCAAAAATAGACGAGTCGCGCGGAAAAAAACGGCCATAGAGCCTCACTAATCGAGGAATTTAGAACCACTAGAATTGTCCGTGAGCGAAGGTACAAGACTCACGGCAAAACGCGGGAAAAGGCTTACGAAAGTAACGCCAGGCGAGCGGCGGCGAACGGAGGTTGCGAAAATCGGCTGACCGCCGAAGCCTTCGTAGAAGCTCTACTTCAATTGCTGCAATTTCGCCGAGGCCATCTGTGCGGCTTCGCTGGCGGGGTTTTCCTTCTGGATGGTTTCGTATACCCGTTTGGCTTCGAGCGGCTGATTGTCCGCCTGATACGTTACCGCCAGCTCCATCTGAGCCGTGACTTTGCCGACGGTGCTGGTAGGCTTCGCTGCCAAATGCTTGTAGAGTTCAATCGCTTGCTTGTTGCGGCTGGTGTTCCGATAAACCGACGCCAGGGCCATCCTGGCCAGCGCCGCAACGTCGCTACTGCCGGACGAAATAACCTCCTGAAGTTCACGCTCAGCCGAGGCGTTGTCCCCAAGATCCGCTGCCGTCAGGCCGAGAAAATAATGAGCGAACTCTGCCGAATGGGTATGCGGATATTTGTCGACGATAGCCTGAAACTGTTTATGAGCCGCAGTAGCGCGCTCCGCCACACTGGCAAAACTTGGCGCCTCCGGCTGCGCGGGCATATTCGGGGGACGCACCGGCGTATTCAGGGTACGCACGGCCACGCTCATGTCGAGGCTGGCCTTTTGATCCTGCTGGTTCAGGTAATACCAAGAGCCGGCCGCGGCCGCTGCTGTCACAGCCACGATCACGATCGCGATGATCAGTTTGTTCTTGTGTTCTACGGACCAATGCGCGGTTCTCTCCGCCGCGTCGATGGTGGCTCGGCTGAACCGGTCCTGTTTCAGTTGATGACGGGTCTCTGCGCGCACGAACTTCCCTTCTGAATGTGTCAGGGTGGGACTGACAATGTTTGAGTTTAACAGGCAGAAATCCGCAGCGTCAAAGGCCTGTGTCCGCAACTCGCGGGGTCATCCTGATCTGGTGGCTGTTCCGAGCGAGATTCAGTGGCTTTTGAGGCGGACTAATCCGACGATGATGTCGACCACTTTTCCCACGGCTCTGGCAAATAAGACGACGATGACATCGCCTGAAAAAAGATAAAGCGCCCATCCCGCGCCCAATCCGATCACTACGCCGACGAGCGTGTATTTCCAGGATTTCCGCACTGCGGTCCGCTTCGGACAGCCAAGAAACGCGAGCCGCCAGATTCCGGCGGCCCCATCCACTCAAGCTTCATCCACTCGGCGCAAGCCCGTGCAGCCGGCGTTTTACCGTCCTTACTTCTGGGATTCTTCGAGCAGTCCCTGTTCAGCCTTCTCCTGACACTCGATGCAATGGCGAGTCCAGGGCACTGCTTCGAGGCGCTTGGCGTTGATCTCCTTGCCGCAGGAAATGCATTCTCCGAAACTGCCTTCGCGAATGCGCGACAGCGCTCCCTCGACCATCTGCAACAGTTGGCGGTCATTGTTGCTCTGATGGAAGAGAAATTCTTTGGTATAAGAGCTGGCCGCCCGGTCGGCGATGTCCTGGGCCGAGTCTTCATCGACCGTGCGCCCGTCCTGTTCGGTCCGCGAGACCATGCGCCGCAACTCGTGCTGCCGCGTTTCCAGCCTCTTCTTGAATGATTCCAGTTTCTTTTTGTCCATGGATAATAACTTCACTTCTTGTCAACCTACCTAGCTCGTTCCGGCCCATAAGGCCAAACGAAGATGATATGCGTCTAAAATGAGATGCGTCAACTGGCGTTGGGGATTCGGTGGTCGTTCAAGTACTGGAATACTGGGGTGACGAGCAGCCCCTCTGTCGAATCGAAACCAGATGTGGGTACCACGGCAACGCTGCTCCATTATTGAAGTCGGTTGCCGCGTGGTCCCGTCCTTTCTCTTCTCTTCTGCGTTTTCTCGACTGCGTTGGCCCGAAGTGGGAACTGTGGGATTACTAGTTGGTACTGGCCACCCCCTCCCCCTCTTGGAGCGCAAAATCTAGAAAACACGTGATTTAGATTTTCGACACCTGCTAGATCTTTGAGTTTGCAGGAGTTATGCGCAAAATCTAGAGAACATGGAAGTTACGAGTGATGCTAGGTCTCGGCGCTCCCATTTTGGGATTGCGATTGGAGTATGCAGGCCCAACTCCAGGCGGGGCTAGATTTTCAAAGATCGCTAATTATCTTCCAGATAACGGATTACGATCTAGAATATCTGATTTAAGGCTTCCAGTCAACAAGGAAACGCGATGGAGTGGCCCGGTTCGAGAGTCTCGCGCCCACCCATTCCGCAAAGGACGCGGACAAGGGTGGGGCACCCCCGTGGTAAGTGAGGCCGAGAATGGGCTGGGCCAGCCCCCGGCACATGTTCACATGGCGGCCTTCGGAGTCTAATGGCCTACGGCAGCCTTGCGACCTGAGGTCCGGGTTTTCTATCCCGGAGGCGGGCCTGTGGTTTTTGTATTCAGGTCGGCTGTAAAACTTTGCATCTTGACTCGCTGCGGGAGCGGAAGGAGAATCACGGAGTCCTTGGTCGTCCGCTTGAAGCCCTCCTCGGGAAGCAAGAACCTGAATATGAATTCGAAGCGCGGTTGTCTTAGATTGGTGGGGTTGGTGCTGATTCTTGCGCTTGCGAGTGGCGCATGGGCGGCCTCGGAGAAGGTTTTGTATACCTTCCAGGGGATGGATGGATGTGGGCCGAACAGCGTAGTCGTCGGCTCGGACGGAGCGCTGTACGGCACGACTGTGGCGGCCGGGGCGAGCACCTGCTCCGCCGATGGCCCCTCCGGCGCGGTCTTCCAACTGACGCGAGGTTCGGACGGCAAGTGGAGCGAGACCGTACTGCACCTCTTTTCTGGCAGCGATGGCTGGGGTCCCGTCGGGCCCCTGGTTGCGGACAAGGCAGGAAATTTATACGGGACAACGGTGTATGGTGGTCCGAATGGGTGCAGCGGCCTGGGGTGCGGCGTGGCTTTTGAATTGAAACGGGGAAGCGGTCGCAAATGGACCTTCAAGATATTGCATCTGTTTTTTCAAAAAATTGGCGATGGATTGCAGCCTTATGTCGGGATGATCTTCGACTCCAAAGGCAACTTGTACGGCACAACGTCCGGGGGCGGCAATACCTCGGCGTGCGCGGGCGGGTGTGGGGTAGTGTTCGAGCTGAGTCCCGCTAGTAAGGGCAAGTGGACCGAGACGGTGCTGTATTCTTTCTCGGGCAGCGACGGCGAGAAGCCGGGCGGGCCGTTGGTCTTCGACTCCTCGGGCGACCTCTATGGGACCACCGAAGTTGGCGGCGACCACGGCTATGGGACAGTTTTCAAGCTGAGCCAGCGGCATGGCCAGTGGAGCGAGGAAATCCTGCACTCGTTTGACCGGATTACCGGAGACGGGATCGACCCCGGATTCGGCCTCACTTTCGATAGCTCCGGTAACCTATACGGCGCCACGCCAGTCAGCGGCGGTAAGATCGAGAACGGCTGGGGCACCGCGTTTAAGCTCACACCGACTGGAGGGGGGAAGTGGACAGAGACCATCCTGCACCGTTTTAATCGGGCCAAATTCGGAGGAGGCCTTGTTTCGTCGGGGCTGGCGCTCGACAGATCGGGCGATTTGTATGGGACCGCAGCTTGGGGAGGCAAATACGATTGTCCCCTTGGCGGTGGTCTCGGTTGCGGCGTCGTTTTCAAGCTGGCCCCTCAGGCGGACGGCAAGTGGACCGAAAGTGTGTTGCACTCCTTCGGCCAAGGCAACGATGGGGCGTTTCCGGGAGGCGGGTTGGTCTTCGACTCAGCGGGACACTTGTTTGGCACGACAGGAAATGGTGGTTACGTAGGAAGCCCCTGCGGGGAAGAAGGCTGCGGCGTGGTCTTTGAGGTCGCGCCGTAGCCCCGCAAGGGCACCTGCCGCCCCGCATGCGGGGCGGCTTTTTTCCAGCGCCCTAACCTCGCGTCTCTCGTGGCTGTGGATATCTTGTCCGCGCGTTACGGAAAATCTGCTTGTAGAAATCCCAGTGCGCGTCGGACGCCGGTGGGGGTGGCTGGCCCACCTTTACGTTCTTTGTAAAGGTGGGAACTCATGCTGCCGGTGTCGCGATTTTCATCTTGGCCTCACCCCACTGATTGATTCGCACCGCGCCCTCTTCCCCGAGCGCATACCTCCGATAGCTGCTCCACGGCCACTGCTCCGGTTCTTGCAGCAGCCCTCGCACTACGGGATTCCGGTGCATGTAGCGTAGCTTCTCGATCCGCTTACGCGCCGTCCACACGATAAAATCGTAGAAGCGTCGCTGCCACACATGCTCGGAGCCTAGCGAAAATAATTCCTGCTGAGCCGCAATCCGGCGCTTGCGCACGGCCTTCAGGACGCGACGCGAAAAGCCCTGTTTGATCGCCTTTCACCGGCTCGCTGATCAGGAGATGAACGTGGTCAGGCATGACGGCATAGCCCACGATCACAAATCCATAGCGCTGGCGGACTTCCTCGAACACCGCCAGAAACAGATCGCGCCGCCGCGGGCTAGCTAGCCAGGGTTTCCGATGATAACAACTGCAGGTGATGAAATGCCCCTCATTCGTGCCGTAATAGCGCTGAGGATGGTTAGTCACGGGACAAGGTTACTGGTGCCGTTAAAGAAAAGCTGTGACGTCCGACCTTGAAGCTCCCACCTTTACAAAGAACGTAAAGGTGGGCCAGCCCGTGTCTTGATAGATCACAGCCAACCCCGGATATCCCTCGGACACTTTGAAGCAAAAAAAGCGGCCCCATTGCTGGGGCCACAGTTCAAAAGAGGCAAAGGGTAGGAAAGTCAGGATAGGCGATGCAAGGGGCCGATCCGCCCGGCGGACCGGCTTATTGTGAGAAGTCGAGAACGGAGAGTGAAGGTCAAGCGCGGCCTCTTTTCTTACTGGGGAGAGGAGCACTTGCCCGGCCAAAATGACCGGCCAAATATCAGAAGCACGGTCCGCACGCAACTACTTGCAAGATTGACGTTTACGAGGATCCCAGGCGTTCCATGGCTTGCCTTCGAATTCAGCTGTCCAGGGCAAGAAAATGCATAATCCTGCACATTGACTGCAGGACACTACTAGCTCCGGACTAGCTCCGGGAAGCGCCCAGGTTGAGATGAGACAAGGGTCGCGGCTATGAGCTGCCCGCGACCGTCCGCAGCTTGCCTGGAAGGAAGTGATATGGCGGCCAGGGTCCGCTGAGCACCAGCTCGCAATTCTTCAACTGCTTCGCGGCGCTGCTGTAACGGTTCTGATACTTCTCCACCGACTTCGAATCAATCAGGTGGGCGATGTCGATCATCATCCCGTCGGTGTTTACTCGTTTGCAACTAATCTCTTCTTCCAGCGGATTAAACATCTTGTGGACTTGAACCGCCAGGCCGCGTGCCTTGGTCTGACGTTCGCGGTCTTTGGAAGCCTTCTCCCGCAGTTTGATCAGATAGTCGCCACCTACGGTGTCCGGGAGCACAACGTCGGCCATGGCGGCTCGCAGGGAACCGTCCTTAACCAAGACTTTGAGGTGCATTTCGGCTTTTCCCCGCAACCGCGCGACGCTCATCCCAAAGGCGCGCCGGTTGGTTCGCACCGCTTGCCGCAGGGCATCGTCACTGTCAAAAATGGTCCCAAAACGGAAGGGGAGGACGGTGCCGTTGCGGAAACATACGCTTACTACGCGCGCATGTTCCAGAACCGTCTTGTCTTCCAGTTTGTCACCGCCATCGGCTGTGCGGTCGAACTCGCTGACTACCACCGCGAACTCACCGCTGGGATAGATCAGGACTGGGGCTCCATTCACACCTTGAATTCCCTCAAGAAGGAAAGGTCGCCGCGTGCGTACTCCATTATTTAAGCTTTGCTGCTCTGTGAGGCAATAAGCGTACCACGCCATAAAGGGCTTCTCCGAACCTAAGTCCGAGGCAGTAGTGTCCACCTCGTGACGAGACAGTTGGTTACGGCTCTTGAACCTGGAAGAAAGGGCGGTACCACGACTGGATCGGGCGCCTACTACCGCGTCCTAAGTAACATATTACTTCAGTACTCGAAAAATGCAACCTTTTTGTGGCATGGAGCATCGTTTTAGCAGAAAAAAGTACACTCAGACCGTGGAATGACCCTCGGTCAATGGTGGTGGCCTTGACACTTATCCGCCTAGAGCGGCAGACTTCTAGTACGCACGTGTTGCAAAGCAGCGGATTCGTGCGCTTCGTAGGTTATCTGGCCAATTTTGGAAAGTCTTTTCAAAGGAGAGATAACATGAAAAAGCTGATGATTTTTGGTTTCGCGCTGGTTCTGGCAATGTCGGCAGCCGCCGTGGCACAGGACAGCATGAAACCGGACACCATGAAGTCAGATAGCTCGATGAAAGCCACCAGTGTCACCGGAAAGATCAGTGACGATGGCAAGTCTTTCGTGGGCGACAAAGACGGCAAGACGTGGACGATCAGCAATCCCGATGCGGTCAAGGGCCACGAAGGACATCACGTCACCTTGAAAGCGCAGGCTGATGCCAGTAAGGGCGAGGTTAAAGTCATGTCCTTGAAGATGGCAAAAGACAACATGAGTAAAGACACCATGCAAAAGTGAATCTCGTGGGGCACCACTCCAAGGCCAGCCATTCGGCTGGCCTTTCAGTTTTTATGAACAAGGCCCGCATGTGTGCTTCCCGGCTGGCTTGATTACGCCAAATAAATTCACAAGAAGTTAACGCGGCTGAAACGAATCGTGCACCTCGACTCACTATTCTCCATGCATCGGCAATATTGCCGGCGTTTCCCAGCGCGTGGAACTGCGGCGGATTTCAACTTCTGCGGGTTTTCTCGTGCTCCGGCGCCTTTGAGAGGTGTGCTATGACCCGGCTATACCAGGAACACCGAAGGATTCTCCTGATCGATCAAAACCGCACCAAACAGGAACTGCGGGCCACCATCCTGAGGAATTACGAAGTCGAGGTTCACACCGCCAGCAGCATCACGGAAGCAGCAACGCTTTGGACGAACTCTGCTTACGACCTTGTGCTGCTGGCTGCCCAGGAGAGCTCCGAGGAAGCTCTGGCGCTCACCCGCCAAATCAGGGGTATAAATCCTCGTCAACGAATAGGATTGCTGGTTGGTCCGCCGGCGTTTGTCCAGGAGTTGGGCGGGAGGAGAAGAAAAGCTGTCTCCGCTGCCAATATCTCGCCGAGTCGCACCGTGGAGGATTCCAGCATCGCCGGTTCGGAACCGCATTCTCCGCCGCAATGGCAAGAGATGATTTCGAAACTGGTCAGCGATTGGTATGTCACCCAGAGTGCGCTGTTCAGATTGCCAGGCTAGCCAGGGTGGAAGGTTACTTCTTCTTGGGCCCATTATTTCCGCCATTCTGGGCGGCGGCCCGTTCCTCGAGGATCTTGGTCACGACCCGCAACATCTCATCCCATGGCGCTGGCTTGCCCGTCCATATTTCAAACTGACGCGCAGCCTGGTGTACGAACATCTCCACGCCCGGAATCACCTCCGCGCCCGCAGCCCTGGCTAGTTTCATCAGGCGAGTTTCCGGCGGATCGTAAATCATCTCGAACACATAGCGTGCCTTGATCTCGTCCTGATTCAACGGCGATTCCTGAGAATTGCCCATGCCCACGGGAGTGGCATTGACGATCACATCGAAGCTAAGTTTCTTCAGGTCCGCCCGCTTCAAAGTTCGCGCCCGGGCGGAGCGAGCCAATTTCTGCGCGGCGGCGAGGCTGCGATTCAAAACATACACTTCGGCTCCCCGTTCCTTGAGTCCAAACACCGCTGCTCGCGCGGCGCCACCCGCGCCGAGAACCAGTATTTTTGCCGCTTCGATGGTAATCCGTTGTTCCAGCGGCCGCACCACGCCAGCGGTGTCGGTATTAAAGCCATACAGCTTCCCGTCCTGCGCCCGGACAACGGTATTGCACGCGCCGACTTTTGTTGTGTGGGAATCCGTATTGTCGAGGTGCGACAGGATCGCGGTCTTATAGGGCATAGTGACCGAAAGACCGTGAATCGGGATGTCGCGCACGCAGGCCAGCAAATCCTTCAGAGTCTTGGCGTGCAAGGGGAGGTAAACGCCGTTGACCGTCTCGCGCCGCATCGCCGCATTCATGGAGGCCGGCGAGAGCGAGTGTTCCACGGGATCGCCAGCCACGCCGTACACTCGAGTCGCGGCATCGACTTGCTCGATCCGGTAGGTACTGCGCAGTTCCTGCGCGGTAACCTGGCCGGGCGCGGTTTTTTCGTCTTGATTTACCGCCGCAAAAGTAAATACGCTGCCCGCGCGGACCCCGAGCACTCGGCTGATGATGCCCTGTTCTCCCATGCACACGCCGATCAGCGAATACGTATCGCTATTCTTCTCGAGGAACTTCATCATGACCACGTTGTCGTAGAGCGTCGTGGCGGTGGTGACGATCTTGTAGAAGTCGGCGGAGATGGCGACCATCTTTGCCAGCGTCTCTTCAAGATTCTTAGTGGCCTTGAAATCGTGGCTCGAGAGGATAAGAGCGGCGCGGCTACGGAGGCGCCGCAACTGCTCGGGCTTGCAGTGCGCTGCGCTCTGCAGTTCGAGATCGACCACCAGGCAGCCCGCGGCGGAAGCCTTAGATAGTATCTCTAACTGGGAGGCCACCGAACCGCGAAACTTGCCCCCAGCCACCACCCTCCGGCAAGTTGCCAAAGCTACGACATGAGAGTGATACTCGGCGAACTGTTTGATCTTGGGTAACGCCAGCGCCGGCCGGGGTAGGTAGTCTAACCTGAACTCAAGAAAGGTATTATCGCGGACCAGGGCCTCGGCCTTTTCAAGCATCTCTGCCGGATCGGAACCGATCACGGCAACGCACACCCGCGGCAGCCGCAAAGGGCGCAGGCGAGCGACAAGGTTGTTTGATACTGAAGTCATCATTATTTTGCGAGTGGCCGCGATATTACAGGCCTGCAATTCCAGATGCAACTATGGATTACAAATTTTCTGCGAAAAAACTATTTAACGTATCCCGCATGACACCAGAGTAACCTTGACCCGCCTTGCCGCTGTTGTTACTGTCCGGGCTGTAAGTCCTTTTATTTTGTGCAATCAGCGGAGCCGCGGCACCGGCGATCGGCCGGACCTGACTCTGGAGGTAACATGAAGAAAACACGATTGTTGTTGATTCTGTCTCTGGCGATTTCGGCCTGCGCTCAGGACCCGGTGCCGGCAAACCAGACAGAACTCGTCGCGCCTGCCGGAACCCAGCCCACCACCGTCAGCTTCCCCTTCGAGAGGATACAGACGCCGACGGCTGTCGATCTCGGCTGCGCCGGATTCGTCAGCAAACAACTCGTGCCCAACTCCAACTTCGTGGCCGGCGACTTGTACACTCCGAGCGACACCAAGAACAGTAATGGAGAGGTGATCTATCTGGCGGGTAAAGGCTATGAGGTCGGCCAGAAGTATTCGATCATACGCGAACTGCGCGATCCCAACCGCTATGAAATCTTTGCTGGCCAGCACACCTTGTTGAAGAGCATGGGCCAGCCCTACTCCGAATTGGCCCGGGTACGGATCATCGATACTCGCAGCCACATGGCCATTGCGGAAATCGAAATGAGTTGTGACCCGGTCAATCCGGGAGACTTTGCCATCCCGTACGTCGAAAAACCAGCCATCTCCTTCCATCCTCCGTTGCGCTTTGATCGCTTCCTGCCCGCGAACGGAAAGTTGACCGGCAGGATCGCGATGGCAAAGGATTTCGATGCTGAGATCGGCCCAGGGACCAAGGTCTATCTGAACGTGGGCTCTAATCAAGGGGTGAAGCCCGGAGACTATTTCCGCGCCGTGCGTTCCTACGAAGGCGACCTGCATGACCCGGTCGACTCGCTCTCATTCAAAGCCTCCACCAATGAAGACACGCAGTTGAAACAGGCCGTAATCGATCCCAATTTCTTGACCAAAACGGGAGGCCCGGTGATCCATGTGCGCGATCTGCCGCGCCGCGCAGTGGGAGAAGTTGTCGTCATTGCGACCACGCCGACCACCGCTACTGGCATGATTGTCTTCGCCATGGAGAGCGTCCACCTCGGCGATGGCGTCGAACTAGACCAGCCCTAAAATTGTTTTCCTGCTAACAGCATTCATCGGGGAGAAGCAAACCGCTTCTCCCCAAAAGTTTTTGGCGCTGTTGCCCTAAGTTCGCGACCGTTTTGTGGACGATAACCTGGGCTCGAGGACCCCTCTACCGCGACTCCATCATCAATGATGCTGCCAGCTCACTCCAACTCCAACCGCCGCCCCAGCCAGCACTAGCCATGCAGAATTCAACCGGTACGCGACCAGCAGGAATAAGCTCAATCCGGCCAAAACCAGCGTTGTCCCGTCCACGACGGCAGCCCGGAATAGTTGCCAGGTTGCGACCGCAATCAGCGCCAGTGCGGCAACGTTCACTCCATCCAGCGCAGCCCCAGCCAGAGGGGACTGGCGCAAGCGCGGAACCAATGGCCCGCTAATGGCGACGAAAAAGAATGCCGGCAGAAAGATCGCGACGGTCGCGATCGCCGCTCCCGGCAAACCTGCCAGAAGGTAACCGATAAAGGTTGCCGTTGTTGAAAGAGGACCGGGAGTGACCTGTCCCATGGCTATAGCGTCGAGCAATTGCCGTTCGCTGATCCAACCCAGGTGGCTGACGAGGTTGGATCGAATCAAAGCTACCAGCACATAGCCGCCTCCAAAAAGGATTGCGCCGATCTTCAGGAACACTAGGAAAAGCGCCATCAGGCTAAAGGGCGCGAGGAGACTGGATCCGACTGCGATGCCGGTCAAACTTGCTCCACCAGTCAAAAGAGCCGGAGCAGCAGACGACCTTCGCTTGCCCGGGCGCAACCAATACATGCAACCCGTCAGCAAGCCGCCGCCCGCCAGCACGGCGAGTTGATCCACGCCCAGGGCGGTCGCGAGCACGGCGAGGGCACCCACGATCGCAAGCCATCTCGACTTCACCGCCGACTTCGCCAACTTGAACACGGCCTGCACGATCACCGCAATCACGACGGGCTTGACTCCATACAGCACACCCGAAACTTGCGGCAGTGATCCAAAGCGCAGGTACGCCCACGCCAGCACTGTGACCATAACGGCCGATGGCAGAATGAAAGACCCGCCCGCCACCAGCAATCCCGGCCAGCCCGCTCGCACCCGGCCGACATGGATTGCCATCTCGGTGGAGTTCGGGCCTGGGATGAGATTGGTCGCACCCAGAAAGTCGAGAAACTGCTCGCGCGTCAGCCAGCCGCGCCGGGAAACGACTTCGTCTTCCATCATCGCAATGTGTGCTGGAGGCCCGCCGAAAGCGGTCACTCCCAGCTTCAGAAAGAGCCGCGCGAGCTCGAGAAGAGAGGTCCGCCGCGCCGCAGAAATCTGGCGCCGGGAATCTGGTGATGTCGGTGACGGCTTCTGCAAGTCGACCCTCGTCGAAAAGTGATCCGAGGATTGTAATCAAGAGCCAGCCGCGACGTTGGAGGAGAATTGGAGCGAATGCAATGAACAATACAAAGACTGCACACTATCGCATATCCCGATCCCCAAATACTTCCGCGGTGAACGCCTCCAGCGTCGCACCCTTCTGCCAGGCGTCGCGCGGCAGTCCGGCCTTGAGGCAAGTCTGCTCGATGAAAGTGGTACGGTCCCAGTGATGCTCGACTGGCACCTGCGGAAGCAGCAATCCGCGGCGAGCACCCTGGGAGACCACCAATCCGTGCACCCCAATCTCAAGCTCCTCGGGGCTGATGACCTTGAGCGGCGAAAGAATGCTGAGCGAGACCTCCACGCCTGCCGCTTCCTCAACAGTAACCGGCGAGAATCGCGTGTCTTCGAAGGCCGCAGCCCGTGCGGTTTCAGCCACGGTTCGATAGACCGAAGTCACGGGAAATACGTAGCCCACACAACCGCGCAGCTGGCCGTGCAAGTAAATCGTAGTGAATGCGCCACGTGGTTCCGCGAAATGCGGCGAAGGCGGACTCAGTGATATTTCGCGACGTTCCAGAGCCGAGAGGATGGACTCATGTGCGACCTTCAACAAAACTGCGCGTTCTTCGGGTGTGAATTCATTCGGCCCAGCAGCAGCGGAACCATAGCTTGCTGGAGCTGCCGTCTGGTTGTCAGGTTGCGGCGACATCGCGCTTCCTCCGACGGCTGAGGACAAACGCGCGGCGGCGGCTCTTCACCACCTGCCGGTCAATTTTCGACCAGAAGGCCACGAAGTAATCGCCTGCCGATACCAGCGACAACAGAACCATGAACCAGATCGCTAGCCGTGCGATCCAATGCACGGGGAAGAAATATCCCCCATAGATGGGCCATTCTTTCCAGCGATGGTCAAGAATCACCGCAACTACGGAAACGATCTGCACCAGCATTTTAAACTTGCCTAGATCGCTGGCCTCGATCGCGAATCCCTCGGAGGCCGCAATCGAACGCAAGCCGCTCACCAGAAATTCGCGCCCGATAATGATCACCGCGATCCACGCCGGAACCATGCTGGGATTGAACTGCACCAGGGTGATGAACGCCGCGGCGATCAGCAACTTGTCGGCCAGCGGGTCGAGCAGCACACCCATCGTAGTGATCTGACCGCGCTTGCGCGCAAGGTATCCGTCGATGCCGTCGGTAATCGAGGCTGCGATGAATAAAGCTGAAGCCAGCAACTCCTTTTCTCCGCCCGTACTTTGAAAACGGTTGGTGGAAAGAATCCAGATCAGCAGTGGAATACTGCAAATGCGGGTGAGCGTGATGGAATTGGGAAGGTTCACGACGAAACGTCGCCTGCCACAAGCGGCGCGACGACCGATACTGAATTATCCTCCACCACGAACGGCGAAAGCAATGAACTAAGTTATTTCTGCTTGGCGATAATCAGGTCCTTGATTTTGTCGTACGTCGCCTGGGGAATGACCTTCTTGCGCACCAAATCCGTTTTCATCTTGTAAGGCCGCCCATCGACGATCTTCTTTGCGTAGGCATCGCCGATTCCCGGCAGCGCGTCGAGTTGCTCGGGGGTGGCCGAGTTAATGTCCAGCAGCTTCGCCTTGCCGGTGCTCGCGGAAGTCGCGGCTGACTTCATTGCCATCGATCCGCCGGATTGACTCGCACTCTGCGCCGCCCCGGCGCCGACGAACACCCCAAGCAAGAGCAGCGCAACCATAACTCGCGTGATCAGGCTTTTCGGCATGATTTCTCTCCTTAAGTCTTCAATCTCGTTTCGCGGCTTTATATCCCGCCTTCTTAGCCTCGTCCGAGGTCATGAATTTGCCATTCTTGGTCTTGCCATACCAGCGCCCGCCCTTGTGATAAACCCCGCTGTCAAGGTTCACCCACACTTTGTTGCTAGCCTTGGCCGCCGCAATTTCGGATGCGGAAGGAGCGCTTGATTGTGCTTTCGCAGGTTTACTCGCGGCCGTTGTCTGGGAGCCTGAAGCAGTAGTTTGAGAGGCTACGATCGCCGGTGCGCCGAACAAGACGGCCAGCAAACACAGCCGGACGCCGAGTCTAAGCTCTTTTTTCATAAATTCCCACGCTCTATGCGTAGATTCCACGCTGCCGAATCGTATAGGCTACGCGGTCAATCGCCAGCATGTAAGCCGCGATCCGATTGTTGACCCCATGAGTTTCGGAGAACCTGACCACATCCTCGAAGGCGGCCACCATGATGGTTTCAAGCTGCTCGTTGACGAACGACTCTTTCCAGAAGTATCCCTGCCGATCCTGTACCCACTCGAAGTAAGAAGTGGTGACGCCGCCAGCATTGCACAGGATGTCGGGAATCACGAACACGCCCTTCTCGGCCAGAATTTCATCCGCGGACGCGGTAGTCGGACCATTCGCGCCCTCGGCCAGGATCTTGCACTTTATTCGATCGGCGTTGCGGCTCGTGATCTGATTTTCGGTCGCGGCGGGAATTAGAATGTCACACTCAGTAACCAGAAGCTCCGCCGGATCGGCAGCTTCGGCTCCGGGGAAACCCGCCAGTGTTCCGTGCTTCTGCCGGTACGCCGAGAGCGCGGCAACATCAATCCCGTTCTTGTTGTAAACGCTGCCCGTCACTTCGATAATGCCAATAACCTTGTAGCCCGCCTGCGCCATGAGCAGCGCCGCATTTGAACCCACATTGCCGAACCCCTGCACAATGACGCGAGTGGATTCCGGGCGCAACCCCAGTTTCTTGATGGCCTCATCGCAGACAATCATAATGCCGCGGCCCGTGGCTTCGCGGCGCCCCCGAGACCCTCCAATATTGATTGGCTTCCCGGTGACCACCGCGGTCACCGTCTGGCGCATGTGCATGGAAAATGTGTCCATGATCCACGCCATCGTCTGTTCGTTGGTGTTAACGTCGGGCGCAGGCACATCTTTCTCCGGCCCGATAAACTCAAACAGCTCCGCCGTGTAGCGTCGGGTCATGCGCTCCAGTTCACCGATCGACATCTTATGCGGATCGCAAATCACCCCACCCTTCGCGCCGCCGAAGGGAATGTTCACCACCGCGCATTTCCACGTCATCCAAGCCGCCAGCGCGCGCACCTCGTCCAGAGTAACGTCGGGAGCGTAACGAATGCCGCCCTTCGAGGGACCGCGTGCAATCGAATGCTGCACCCGAAAACCGGTGAAGACTTCCAGCGTCCCATTGTCCATCGCGACCGGAATATGGACGATCAGCTCGCGCGTGGGATAGCGCAGCACTTTCCATATGCCCTCATCCAGATTAAGTTTCTGCGCGGCCAGATCGAATCGCGCGGTCTGCGCCTCCGTAGGGTTAAGTTCCTGCTCGAGCGAAACCGATTTTGTGGCGGTGGTCATAACTTTCTCCAATGAGGGCAAACTAAAGAAGTATAAGCAGCCGAGCCCACCGAGGCAAGCCGTGCAACCATGCGGATGGGAATGCGCCGCCTTAATCGCCTCACTAATGGTTTTTCAAAGAAGATTGAGAACCATGCTGCGATGGTTGCGATCCACCCGGTCTATTACAATTTCGCCGGAATCCAGAAGACGCTGAGGATTGCCGCTGGCCTAAGCGATCACGTTTGGAGTCTAGAAGAAATCGTGGAGATGGCCGACAGGTACATCCCGAAACCCAGCAAGCGTGGCCCTTACAAGAAAGGGGTGCAGTTATGAATACACCGACCAAGGTTGGTATCGGTGCCTACCTAGCCATCAGCTTTGCTTTCGACATCTGGTCCGGCCATCTCTCGTTCCTGCGTGATCTTGTCATCGTTATCGCAGTCTTGGTCGTCATTCGCGCGGTCTTGGCTTTGGCGAAGCCGAAAAATTCAAACTGAGGCACTACCAGCGGTTGGCTGAGCGATTTTGGTGGCGCGCTATTGAGCCACGTAGGCCCGGACGCCTCATATGGGTGGCGAGCAGAGCGAACCGAGCGCTCATAGTTCGCGTCTGCGGAGATTCCCTTCGCCGGGCGGACGAGGGCGTCCGCCCCAGGTGCGCAGGGGATTGACAATCGTGGGTAAGGGTCGTAATAATACTCAACCATATGGTTGAATATTCCACGGTAGCGCTGGACCGGATATTTTCCGCCGTGTCTGACGCGACACGGCGCGCGATCCTGGAAACTTTGGCAAAGAAACCCGCCACCATCACTGAACTTGCAACGCCCTTTCCCGTATCCCTCAACGCGGTGTCCAAGCACGTCATGGTTCTCGAGCGCGCCGGGCTGATCCGCCGCGAAATTCATGGCAGGGAACACCTGTGCTGGCTCGAGCCCCAGCCCCTTCGCAAAGCGACGGCATGGCTCGACGAATACCGCCAGTTCTGGAATGTGCGCCTGGATGCACTGGAAAAGTATGTAGCCCGAAAAGCAAAGACCAGGAAACAAGGAGAAATTCATGCCAGACCCCACTGAGGAAAAATACCGGCTATCGGTTCGAAGAAGAATGCCGGCTTCCCGTGATGTTGTATTCGAGGCGTGGACCGACCCGCAGGGCCTGCGGGAATGGATGTGTCCCGGGGACACGGTTTCCGCGGAGGCCACGCTCGACTTGCGCGTGGGCGGTTCCTATCGCATCGTCATGAAGAGCAAGGCTCGTGACTACGTGCATACTGGCGTGTATCAGGTTGTCGATCCGCCTTCGAAGCTGGTGTTCACCTGGATTCGCGAAGAGGACGAAGCGCCCACGCTCGTCACAGTGGAGTTCATCGCTCATGGGGACGAAAGCGAGTTGGTCATCACTCATGAACGCTTCGAGGATGCTGAAGTGATGAAGCGCTACCGGGGAGGATGGGGAACGATCGCCGAAAAGCTTGCCACATTTCTCACAGAGCAAGTCAGGACCACCAGCGTTCGCAGTTCAAAGAAATGAATCAAGAACTCAACTCTGTTTCGGAGGCAACATGGCGTCCTCGCTACACACCAATCAATTTCCCGGAGAGAGCACGGAATATCGTGAAGCCCGCAATCAGTTGCTGCAAGCCGAGCTGACGCTTCGCAAGAACATTGAAGAGGTCGCAGCCCTCCGGCGTAAACTCCCGCTCGGAGGTGAACTCCCCGAAGATTACGTTTTCGATGAGGGCAGCGCTGACTTGGACGACTCGGGAACCCTGCGGACGACGCGGTTTAGTGAACTGTTTCAACCTGGCAAAGATACCTTGGCAATCTACAACTTCATGTACAGCCCGAAAATGAAGTCAGCGTGTCCTGCCTGCACGGCGATTCTCGACAGCTTAAATGGCGCCGCGCCACATGCGACCCAGCGCATCAACCTGGCGGTCGTTGCCAGGAATCCACTGGAAAAGATCCGTGCCCATGCCCGCAGTCGCGGCTGGAATAACCTGCGGCTGCTTTCTTCCGCTGCTAACACCTACCATCACGACTATCACGGGGAAACGGCCGAAGGCGATCAGCAGCCGGGGCTAAACGTTTTTGCCCGTAGAAACGGCAAGATTCACCACTGTTACTACACCGAACTCCGCTTTGTTCCACCCGAGCCTGGACAACACCATCGAGCCGTCGACCTGTTGTGGCCGATGTGGAATCTCCTCGACTTTACTCCCGAAGGCCGCGGAACAAACTGGCACCCAAAACTCACATACCCGTGATCGTTGCGAAGGGAAGCTCTGTGTGGAAGCGGGTCTTCGACCCATCTAGGCTCAACGGAATGATGTGGAGACAGCTGCCCGTGGCTGTCCGGTCGAGTAAAGCATGACAGAAGTTGCCTTGAGAAACCGACCAGGGGAAAGAACCAATTACGCCCGGCGGCTCTTCTTTACCGTCGCCTCTACCGTCCCCCTCGCCAATCTTGCAGAAATTTCTTCCCCGGGCTCTACTTTAGCCGCATTTGTCAGCAGATTCCCCGAAGCATCAAACACCAGAGCATAGCCGCGCTCCAGAATGGCCAGTGGAGACAGAGCTTGCAGAGCCGTATCCATTCGATCGAGACGAACCCGGCCCTCAAGCAACGCGTTGCGGACCGCAGAAACGATTGCCTTAGTCCGCGCGTCCAGGTCTTTTTTCATCCCACCAAGCACACGCCGCACATCATAGTGCCGGACTGCGCCTGACAAAGTTTCGAATCGGCGTCGCTGTTTCTCGAGGACATCTCGCTGCCCATGAGCAAGCCGATTTACCAGATCATCCAAGCGCTGCTCGCGGCGATGAATCAGGTCCATCATGCGAGCAAATGCGCCATGCTGCGCCAGTTCGGTCAGATTCTGCCGAGCCATGAGCAGGTGATAACGCATTGCCTTCTCCAGCCGCCGATGCAACCCACTGAGCTGCTCATCGACTTCGAACCGCGAGCGTATGACGAGTTCCGCCGCCGCAGAAGGGGTAGGCGCTCGCAGGTCAGCGACAAAATCAAGAATGGTGAAATCAGTCTCGTGCCCCACAGCGGAGATGACCGGGATCTCGCAAGCCGCAACCGCACGTGCCAGCCCTTCGTTGTTGAACGCAGCCAGATCCTCCGCGGAGCCGCCGCCGCGGGCCACGATAATCACATCCACATTGCGCGCCTTGTTGAAGTAGCGAATCCCAGCCGTAACTTCGAGCGCTGCCGCTTCGCCTTGCACTTGTGCCGGGAAAATCAGAACGTTCGCTGTATCGTGTCGTCGCCGCAGAATGTTCAGAATGTCGCGCAGCGCCGCCGCTTGCGGCGAAGTAACAATGCCGATTTTCGTCGGCAAAGCAGGAATCGGTTTCTTGCGGGCCGAGTCAAACAGTCCCTCAGCCTCAAGCTTGGCTTTGAGCTGCTCAAACGCGATCTGCAGCGCCCCGGCGCCCTTAGGCTCGACATACTCCGCCGAGACCTGCAACTCGCCGCGATCTTCGTAAATCGTAACTCGCCCGCGCACCACAACCTGCAACCCGTCCTCAGGTCGAAAGCGCAACAACCTCGCCGAAGACCGAAACATCACCACCCGAATCTGCGCGTTCCGATCCTTGAGAGTGAAATAAAGATGTCCGGAATCATGCGCCCGGAAATTCGAGATTTCCCCTTCCACCCAGATGTCCCCGTACTCGCGCTCAAGATGCGTGCGAGCCGCCGCCACCAGGTCGCGAACCGTCCAGGTACGCCGCTCCACCGGCCTGAAACTAAACCCAAGCTGATCGGCCGAAGCCATGAAAAGAAGTTTACAGCAGGCGGGATTGCGGCAGCATCTGACAATCGGCACTCAGCATTTAGCCCTGAACGTTCACCAGCCGATTGCTACTTTCTCAACCTTCCAATCACATACAGCAAAATCGAGAGGACGACGCTGAGCAAGATCGAAGTCGCCAGCGGAAAATAAAAGACGGTATTCTTGCCGCGATAAACGATGTCGCCGGGAAGCCGCCCGAGCGGAAGATTGGTTCGCCCCAGCAGAGCAAGCGCCAGTCCGACAATGATGATTGTTCCGCCGACCAATACCAGCATTTTGCCTAAGTCTGTCACAGCGAAAATCTACCTCACGCCCTATATAGAGAGATGGGTTCTCGGTCGCATCGGGTGCTAGAATCTGCTCTCATGAAAACCCGCCTCATTTTTCCCGCCCTGGTGCTGGCCGCCATTGCTTTGGCCGCACAGGCAACTCCCGAGGTCGAGATCACCGCCGAGCCGCGACATCACTTGGCGGTCGAAAACGAATATGTGCGGGTGTTTCAGGTAAACGTCGCGCCCCACGATGCCACGCTGATGCACATCCATCACCACGATTACTTCTATGTCACACTCGGGGCCGCGGACCTCTCGAATGAAGTGAAAGGCAAGCCGCCGGTGGCCGTGAAGCTCCAGGAGGGCGAAACCCACTTCACCCCAGGCAACTTTGCCCACGTCGCGCGCAATCTTGCCGACACTCCATTCCGCAACGTTACGGTCGAACTCCTGCAGGACGAAGCGGCCCACAAAACTCCTCCGGCAAAGTGGGACGAAGAACGCGGCCTGCACGTCTTCACCGGCGGCACGCAGGACATTATGTTTGTGCAAGATGGCGTGCGCGTATCCGAGATCGAGCTGCAACCGGGAGCGATGCTGCCTAGCCATCACCATTCCGGCCCCCACCTGGTGGTCGCGATCACCGATCTCGAAGTACGCAGCGACGTCGAAGGCCAGGGACCAACGCCCGGACATTTCAAGTCCGGCGACGTGAAATGGCTACCCGGCGGCTACACCCACACGCTAACAAACGTAGGCAAGCAAGAGGCCAAGTTCATCACCCTGGAATTCCACTGACGGGTCGCCGATGTAGGCGCGAGCGTCCACGCTCATATAACCGCAGAACACTCGACGATAGGAGAACCAGCCGGCAAAGAAAAATCGAGCATATCCCCGTTTCGACTTAAGGCGACACTAGTGCGCAGCGATCCATACTTGATAAATCACAACTGCCATCATAAACAGAAGATAGATTCGAAGTGACCAGAGCACGACAAGTTCGGGACCGTTGAAATGCCGTCGCGGGATGTGATGCTTCTTTGCGCCAACCAATTGATCGTGTTCGAGCGAGGATAAGATCCAGCTTTCGTCCGTGCTCGAGCCCGGGGTTTGTACTTTTTCTTTTTTCATACACCGCTCCTACTTCCCACCCAAAGCCGCGAAGATATTTGGCGCAATTACACTGATCCCGAAAAGCACACCCGCAGCGGTGAGAATAAATACCACGCCACTCGCCAGCACATTTGCCCAAACCGGGCTCACCAGGTCGCCCATGATTTCTCTGTCGTTGACCAGCATGAACAAAAACACCAGCGCCGGAGGCATCGCCAGAACCGCGACCACGTTTACGACCAGAACGACGTAAACCAGCGGCAGCCCAGGAATGAGCACGATGGCCGCCGCCGCAGCAGCGCATAAAGTCAGCACGGAGTAAAACGATTTGCCTTGGCCCATCGGTAAGTTCAGGCTATGCGGTTTGTGAGTTACTTCTCCGAAGGCATACGCCGAAGAAGTTGAAATCGTGATCGACGCTACGATCCCGGCCTCGACCATACCAAGAGCAAACAGAGACGCGCCGAATCGGCCGATGATCGGCTGAAGAGCCTGCGCAAATTCGGCTGCCTGGAAATTGTCGGCACTCATCTGATGAGCAAACAACGGTGCCGTTGCGAGAATCGTAGCTACCGCCGCAGCCGTAGCCAGTGCCGCGCCCAAGACAGTATCGATGCGTCCAAAGTGGATGTCTTTCGTGGTCAGGCCCTTGTCGACAGTGGCGCTCTGTTGAAAGAAAAGCATCCACGGAGTCACCGTTGCTCCAATGTCGGCCAGCACGATCAGCAGAGTGTCCTTGTTGAAGCCGGGAAGCGGATGCCACGTGATGAATGAGTGGCCCACTGTATGCCAACTCGGGTGGGTCAGGAGCGCGACTGGAATGAATACTAGGTTGAATGCGGCGGCGGCGAGCGTGATCCGCTCCCAGGTCCAGTAGCGGTGGCTCATCAGCGCGGCGTACAGGATAAAGAGCGCAATAAGGATCGCCATCCAGGGTGAAACACCAAAGAAACCCAGGCCAGCGCGTATGGCAATGAACTCGGTGATGAGAGTGAGGAAGTTTCCAATGGCCAGGTCGATCATGGAAAACCATCCCCAGAACGGCCCGAAGCGGTCGAAAATCAGTTCGGCGTGTCCGCGATGAGTGGCGGCGCCCAGGCGCACGGTCATTTCCTGAACAACAATGGCCATGCAAAACGTTAGAGCGACAAAAGGAATGAAAAATCCGATGCCAAACTTCGCACCCGTCGCTGCGTACGAGAGCATGCTGGGACCGTCGTTCTCTCCCAGCATGACCAGAACACCGGGTCCGACCAGCAACCACAGCAAACGCGCCCTGGGGAAAAACCCCCGCTGAGCACGGGCTGCAGACACCCGCACGCGATCATGCGCCCGATCCACATCTTCGTGGGTGATGACGACGGCTTCGTCGTCACCGGCGATCTGTGTCGTATGTGGAGGCTGGGAACCTACGCTCATGGCCGCATCAGTTAGCCTGAGTATACATCAACAGGTAAACTACGATTAAGGCCGCGGAGAATAGCAGTTCAGGACCGCTCCGAGGCGGAACGGGATGGGATTCGCCGCGATTTGCCCGGTTCGCCGGTTACCCAGACTCTTTCGGCCGCGGAACGGCCGAGCGCGACCGTTCCTGCATCGGTAACCAGGGTCAAGGTCTGATCGTAGTTCCGTCCTTCAACGTGCACTCGCGCCCCGGGGCGAACGCCTCTTCCCTCGAGAAATTCCAGCAAATGCCGGTCGCGCTCGTAAATTCCACTGACAATGTAGTTCTTTTCTGCTTCAGCATGGGCGAGAAGGACTAGTCCTCTACGACGGCGACTGCCTGGACTTTCCAGTTCGCTCAGATTGCCGTGTGGGCAAGCTCCGCCGCGGCCCAACTTCGCCAGCAGTCGGGCTTCGAAGTCGGGCGAGACGGCGTGTTCCAACCGCTCGGCTTCGTCGTGCACTCGGTACCACTCCATGCCGAAAATCTCAGAAAGCATACGCTCGATCAGGTGATGGCGAAGGGTAAGCTTGTGTGCGATTTTGCGTCCCGCGGGCGTCAGCCCGACATGGCCGTCGCCTTGCACTCGTACCAGACCGTCTTTCTTCAAGCGGCGCAGAGCCATGGTAACTGCGGGTGGAGAGACCGAAAGCCAGTGGGCGAGGGTGGCTGAGATCACGGTCTCGCCTTCACTCTCGGCCGCGAGAATCGCCTTTAGATAGTCCTCTTTGGAGACGGTGATCATTTGGGGAAATTATACGACGGAGTTAAGCACGGTTAATGGATTGATACATTGCGTGGTTGAACATCGAGTCATTGCAGGGAATCCTTCGGCGCTGAGGCGCAATCACTCAATGTCTCAATTACTATGATTCAATCCCGTTTGACATCATCTGCTCCGCCCCCTAACCTTGTCTATCCCGAGCTATGAAAGTCCTGGTCATTGGAAGTGGTGGACGCGAGCATGCACTGGTTTGGAAACTGCGCCAGTCTCCGCGTGTTTCGCAAATATATTGCGCGCCCGGCAATGCTGGGGCTGCGACCGAAGCCGAGTGCCTGCCCGCTGACGTGAAGAATATCGAGTCGCTGCTCGCGCTGGCGGCGCTGGTCAAGCCTGACCTTACGGTCGTCGGTCCAGAGTTGCCGCTGCAGCTGGGCGTGGTAGATGAGTTTACCCGGCACGGATATCGGATCTTTGGCCCGATTCAGGCTGCGGCACGGCTGGAGTCCAGTAAAAGTTTCGCCAAGGAGTTCATGCAGCGCCATCACATCCCGACGGCGCATTATGCGATCTGCGATAGCCTGGGAGACGTTGGAGATGCTCTGCCCCATTTCCACATGCCGGTTGTAGTGAAAGCGGATGGATTGGCTGCGGGCAAGGGCGTGGTCATCTGCAAGAGCAAAGAAGAGGCTTTAGCCACGGCGGCGGAGATGCTGAGTGGAAAGATGCTGGGCGAAGCCGGTTCCCGCGTTGTGATTGAGGAGTGCCTGAAAGGCGAGGAACTTTCTTTTCTCGCGCTCAGCGACGGCGAACGCGTGGTTGCGCTGGCCGCGGCGCAGGATCACAAGCGAGTAGGCGAAGGCGATACGGGCGCGAATACTGGCGGCATGGGAGCTTATTCCACTGTGGCAATAGTGGACGCTCAGATGCAGAACTGGCTGCTGCAGCACATCGCGCGTCCCGTGGTAGCGGGGATGAAAGCGGAAGGAGCGGCATACAAGGGCGTCCTCTACTGCGGACTGATGATGACGGCTCGCGGGCCCATGGTGCTTGAGTTTAACTGCCGCTTCGGCGATCCCGAGACGCAGCCGATTCTGATGCGCCTGGAAAGTGATTTGGTGGAAGCGCTCGAAGCCTCGATTGACGGCCGGGTCAGCGACGGGGACTTCCGCTGGTCGCCGGATGCCGCCGTTTGCGTGGTGATGGCTTCGGGAGGGTATCCGGGCACCTTCGAAGTTGGCAAGAAAATCAGCGGGCTCGAAGAAGCGGAGAACGTTTCGGGAGTCAAGGTCTTTCACGCGGGCACAACCAGGCACGATGATGCGTACTTTACCGCGGGTGGGCGCGTGCTGGGGATTACGGCGCGAGCGGCCAGTCTTGAGATCGCTGTGGAGCGCGCTTATCAGGCGGTGGAAAAGATCAGCTTCGGCGGCGCGTACTATCGCAAAGACATCGCAGCCCGCGCTCTCAAGAAATAGTCGAGCTACCGGAGGAATCCACGCACTGCCGAAGAAGTACAGAGATCCTTCGCTGCGCTCAGGATGACAGCTCTAAACTTTATAAAACTAAATTCATAAAACAAAGAGAGGGTCATGAGTAAGCCACTGGTTTCCATCGTGATGGGTAGTGATTCCGATCTCGACATCATGCGCGAGGCGGCTAAGGTGCTCGAGGATTTCGGGATTGCCTATGAGATTGACGTGACCTCGGCGCACCGGTCTCCGGATCGCACGGCGGACTTTGCCCGCAAAGCTGCGGGCCGTGGAATCCGCGTAATTATCGCCGGAGCCGGCGGCGCGGCTCATCTTGCAGGCGTCATCGCCGCGCACACAACGTTACCGGTGATCGGAGTTCCCATTCCGTCCACGGTCTTGAATGGATTGGATTCCCTGCTGGCAACCGTGCAGATGCCGGCGGGCATTCCCGTCGCAACCGTGGCCATTGGGAAACCGGGAGCCACCAACGCGGGAATTCTGGCGGCGCAAATGTTGGGACTGTCCAGCGCAGGCATAGCCAAAAAACTGGAAAGCCATAAAGAAATGCTGGCCAACGGGGTGGAAGAGAAGTCGCGGAAACTGAAGATCACGCTCGGAACTTAGTAGAGTGCGTGCCGCGAACAAATACATAGGTCCTTCGCTACTCTCAGGATGACAGCTTGAACTGAGGTGCCCATGCTGCGGCCGAGTCTTCTACTTCTCTTCCTCATGCTTGCACTGACTATGGAGTTTTCCGCCCAAGACCGTTCTTACGGCCGCTCGGTGGTGGCGACCGACCGCGGTATCGTCGCGACCAGCCATTACCTGGCATCGCAGGCTGGGGCGCAAATCCTGGCGAAAGGCGGCACGGCGATCGACGCCGCCATCGCTGCCAATGCCGTGCTCGGCGTTACCGACCCCATGAGCAACGGCATGGGTGGCGATTTATTTCTCATCTACTGGGATGCGAAGTCCGGCAAGCTCTATGGCCTGAACTCGAGTGGCTGGGCGCCACGCAAACTTTCTGTTGAGTTTCTCGCGAAGCAGGGCATCACGTCGATGCCCGGTGACGGGATTCACAGCGTCACCGTTCCCGGCGCAGTCGAAGGATGGAGCCAGGCCCACCGGCGCTTCGGACGTTTGCCCTGGAAGGATCTTTTCCCTCCCGCAATTTATTACGCTGAACACGGATTCGCCGTGCCCGAGATCGTTCACGGTTACTGGCTGGGCGAAGAAGCCAAGCTGCACCAGACCAGCGAGTCGCGAAAAGTTTTTCTTCCCGGCGGCAAAGTTCCGGAACTTGGCGCCATGTTTTCCAACCCTGATCTGAGCAAGGCCCTGCGCTTGGTTGCCGGCCAAGGCCGCGACGCGTTTTACAAAGGCGACATCGCGAAGGCCATCATCAGCACTTCCGCGTCGTTCGGCGGAACCATGCAACCGGACGATCTGTCAGACTTTTCGGCGGAATGGGTTGAACCGATCTCCATCGTCTATCGCGGCTGGAAGATTTATGAACTCCCTCCCAACGTCCAGGGCATGGCGGCGCTCGAGATGCTCAACATCATGAGTACATTCCAGCCCGATGCCGGCGGACCGCAAGGCACGCCGGAGCTTCACAAGAAGATTGAGGCCATGAAGCTGGCCTATGCCGATCTCTATCGCTACAATGCTGATCCGAAGTTCGCCAAAGTTCCGGTGCAAGGCCTGCTGTCCAGGGAATACGCAGCCCAGCGCGCCGCTCTCATCAATCCCAATAAAGCCAACTGCAATCCCGGGCCCGGAAGCCCGGCCACCAGCGACACCGTTTACCTTGCGGCGGTCGACAAAGATGGCAACATCGCATCGTTAATCCAAAGCAATTACTCCGAGTTCGGTTCGGGCATCGTGGTCAGCGGGATGGGCTTCGCGCTGCAAAACCGCGGAGCGCTGTTCGCGCTCGATCCCAGCCATCCCAATGCGCTGCAGCCGCGCAAGCGCCCGTTCCACACCATCATTCCCGCTTTCATGGAGCAGGGCGACGTGCACATCGGATTTGGCATTATGGGTGGACCAAACCAGCCTCTGGCGCACGCGCAGTTTGTTTCGAACCTCGTCGACTATGGGATGAACATTCAGGCCGCGGTCGAAGCCCCGCGATTCACCGTCTCCGACAATACGGTGAGTTGCGACATTGTGATCGAGTCGCGAGTCAGCCCGGAAGTCTTGCAGGCATTGCGCGATAGAGGACACAACCTCACCGTGCACAAAGAGTACAGCGTGTCCATGGGACGCGGACAGGCCGTGATGCACAACTCGAAGACCGGTATGAACTCAGGCGCGTCCGATCCACGCGCCGACGGCGTGGCCGAACCCGAACCGCCGCAAATACACTTCTAGATGGCTCACGAATTTTCGATCCTCCCAGAGATCGAATTTGCCAATGGGGCTTTGATGGGACCTCGTCCACGACGCGTCAAAAAGTTTGACGAAAGTTTTCCCTATGCGCTTTAGTTTTGAAGGAGCACGGCTTACAGCACTGAGGCCAAATGCCAGAAAAGAGAATCACACTGCGGCCTGTCCAAAGCCCCAACCATTGTCATTCCGACTGAGCCGAAGGCGAAGAGAGAGGAATCCGCATTTGCTCGAGTGGTGCGGACCTGCCCTGAGCGGAGTCGAAGGGGCCCTCGCCCGTAGGTTTCGTGGAAAGGGCACGGTTTCAACCGTGCTGCCAAAACCTCACCGCAGCTCACGCCCCGCAAGGGCGCCATAGAACCCTCACCCGCAAAGCCCTTGACACTCGCCTTGCCATACAGTAACAAGGAAAGCTGTCGAACCATCGTTCCCCCCGGACGGAAATCGCCAATCCGCCCGCAAAGAAAGCTGGTGTTGGCGGGGAGGCATCCACAATGAAACTCAGGAAGCAATCCGGCGTAGTCCTCGCGCTCGCGACGCTCATCGCGATCGTTCTGTCGACAGGAACAGCCGACGCGCAAGCCTACCGAGTGATCTACGATTTTGGGCACACTTCCTTCGATGGTTGGTTTCCTGCAGGGGTACCGGCTGTCGCTAAAAACGGTGATCTCTATGGGGTCACCGTATCCGGAGGTACGCACAATTCTGGAACAGTGTTCAAGTTGACCGCGCCGCAAAGCCGCAGTGGTACGTGGACTGAATCCATGCTCTACGAATTTCCCGGCGGCAACCATGAGTTTCCAACGTCCGTGGTCGTCGATAAAGACGGCACGCTATACGGGACGGGAGGTGGATCGGATAGCCGCGGCTTCATTTTTCGTCTAACCCCACCTGCTCGAGGCACAGATTCCTGGCGTTATGACCTGCTCTACACACTCGCCAACAGCAGCGATGGGTCAGCGATCCAGGGCAACCTGACTCTGGACACCGAGGGAAACCTTTACGATGCTACCGAGCTTGGCGGCAACCCTAGCTGTTACTGTGGCACGGTCTTCGAGCTGAAGCGGCCAACGCAAAAAGGTGGGAAATGGCGCTTTAGTGTGCTCCACACGTTCACGGGAATCCCCGACGGAGAAGAACCTTTCGCTGGCGTAATGCTTGATCAAAAAGGAAATCTCTACGGCACGACCAATTGGGGAGGGCCGCTCGGTTCTGGGGCCGTCTACCGTTTGACTCCGCCTGCGAAAAAAGGCCGTCCTTGGACGGAAACTGTGCTTTATTCTTTTGCTCAGGACGGTCCCCTGGGCTCTCATCCAGAAGGCCCGGTGATTTTCGATGGCTCGGGTAACCTGTATAGCACTACGGCATTCGGGGGCGATGCCAACTGTCAGGGCGGATTCGGATGTGGCGTCGTATTCGAGCTCTCGCCCCCGGCCCAAAAAGGAGGGGCTTGGACCGATACTACCCTCCATGCCTTCCAAGGTGGCAGCGACGGTATCTATCCGTCAGGCTACATGGTATTTGACAGCAACGGAAATCTGTACGGCACAACCCAAGTGGGCGGAGCGGGAAACGGTGGAACCGTCTACCGCCTGAAACCTCCCGTACAGAAGGGCGATGCGTGGACCGAAACAGTGCTCCACGGATTCACCGGCAGCAACGGCGACGGCAATTTACCCGCCAGCGGCCTGACTTGGGGAAAATGGAACTACCTTTATGGTGTGACGGGGGAAGGCGGGACTGGATGCCAGGCGTGCGGCACTGCGTTCGAGCTTCAACCCTGAGAACCCGCCCAACAGTATTTTATTGACGCCGACGCCCAACACCAGATAACCTGAAATAAGATATATTATCTGTCGGATAATCGCTGATCTTTGACAACCTAGACTGTAACCGAGCCCAAATTGGGAAGCCTCCACCCGTAACTACCACGCCCTCAAGATTTTGCGTATAAGTCCTTAAAACTCAAAGATCTAGCACATGGTCGAACACTGAACCCGATTGTTTTCAAGGTTTTGCAGCAAAAAGGGGGGAGGGGGGGTACCCAGTACCAAACAGTAAACTCCATCCCAAAACGGGAGCGACCGGCGCCTGATACGAATCGAGCATGTTTCACGAGCCTACAGCTTCAGCCCTTTCAAGTACTCGCGCAGCGGCCCACCCAAATCCTTGCGCTTGAGGGCGAACTCGATGGTCGCTTTCAGGAAACCCAATTTGTCGCCGGCGTCGTGGCGCTTGCCCTCGAATACGTAGCCATACATTTTTTCTTTCTTAAGCAAGGCGCGCATCCCGTCGGTGAGTTGCAATTCGCCGCCGACGCCCGCCTTGGTTTGCGCCAGCGTCTCAAAGACTGTCGGGGTAAGAATGTAGCGGCCGATCACGGCGAGATCCGAGGGCGCTTCTTCAAACTTCGGCTTCTCCACCATGTTGCGGATTTCAAAAAGTCGGCCGTCAAATCGTCCATCCGCCGGTTTTACGTCGAGCACGCCGTATGCCGAGATCGCCTTGCCTTCGATAATCTGGATAGCAATTACCGATGATTGAGTCTGGTTGAAGACGTCCACCATTTGCTTCAGGCAAGGCGGATTGGCGTCGATGATGTCGTCGGCGAGCAATACCGCGAAAGGCTCGTTGCCCACGAGTTCGCGCGCCATCAGTACGGCGTGGCCCAGGCCAAGCGCTTCCTTCTGGCGGACGTAGGCGACGTGGATCATGTCGGAGATATCGCGCACGATCTTGAGCAGATCGGTCTTGTTCCGCTCCTCCAGCATTTTTTCCAGTTCGTAGCTGACGTCGAAGTGATCTTCGATAGCCTGTTTACCGCGTCCGGTGATGATGATGATCTGGTCGCAGCCCGAAGCCAGCGCCTCTTCCACGCCATACTGGATGATCGGTTTATCCACGACCGGCAGCATCTCTTTGGGTTGGGCTTTGGTGGCGGGCAGGAAGCGCGTGCCCAGTCCGGCGGCGGGAAAGACGGCTTTGCGCACTCTCATGGTCATAGGGGGTCGGTAGGCGGTGGGCCTGCAAGTCCGCCGCAGTGGCCGAACTAGAGATTGTACCGGATTGTGATCGCGGTTTATATTGTCGTACTTAAACTCGCCTGATGGGAGGCCTTGATGAGACGTGTGATTCTTTCTGTGTTTCTAATAGTCGGTTGCGTTTACGCCCAACAGTCCGCCGTGCCAGAAATACGCTACCACTCGGTTCCCGACTTCTTGAAACTCCCGCCAAACCTATACTTCGGCGAAGTTCCAGGAGTAGCGGTGAATTCCAAGGGACACATCTTCGTTTTCTCGCGTGGAAACTCAGAGGGCCCCGCCTATGGAGCGGCTGCCGCGCAACTTCTCGAGTTTGCCGCGGACGGCACGTTCATTCGCGAGATTGGCCACAACCTGTACGCCTGGTCCTTCGCCCACACGGTGAAAGTCGATCCCGAAGACAACATCTGGGTAACCGACAAGGGCTCGGACATGGTGATCAAGTTCAATCCGGCAGGACGCGTCGCCATGGTATTCGGCCGAAAGCAAGAGGCCTCCGACGACGGCACTGGTCCGTTGAAGAAACCGAACCCACCGCTGCCTCCCGAGGATGGGCTGTTCCGGCAGGTGACCGATGTGGCGTGGGACAAGGCCGGCAACACTTACATCAGCGACGGTTACATCAATTCGCGCGTTGCTAAGGTCGACAAGGATGGCAACTGGCTTAAGTCCTGGGGCGAACCCGGCAGCAGTCCCGGCCAGTTCGATACTCCACACAGCCTCGCCGTTGATGCCGCGGGAAGTGTCTACGTGGCGGATCGCGGCAACCGGCGAATCCAGGTGTTCGATGGCGAAGGAAAGTTTCTCCGCCAAATCACCATCGACGTGCCGGTCGATCCGGATGCCCGTCCGGCGATTGGAAACAAGCGCGTACAGTCCACTGGTTCAAGAGCGCCGGGAGCGCCTTGGGCAATCTGCATCACACCTGCTCCGCATCAGGTGCTTTACAGTTCTGACGGATTTCCCGGTCGGATCTACAAGCTTTCACTCGACGGAAAAATCCTGGGCGTACTCGGGAGGTCGGGCAAGCAGCCGGGGCAGTTCGGATGGATTCACGAAATGGCTTGCCCATCCGAAAACGAAATCTACGTCGCTGAAATATTGAACTGGCGGGTCCAGAAACTGGTTCTGGAACCGATCCATTCGGAATAAGCCGGGCGTGTTAGAATTTTCGCAAGTATCCTCATGCCTGCAGCCCAGTTGCTCGAGCTAGCGCCGTCGATTTTGTCCGCTGACTTTTCCCATCTCGCCGAGCAGGTCCACGCGGCGGCGGAAGGCGGTGCCAGCGTGATCCATGTGGATGTCATGGACGGGCATTTCGTTCCCAACATCACCATCGGGCCGCCGGTCGTGAGATCGCTGCGCAAGACCACCGATCTGGCGCTGGATTGCCACCTGATGATCGAGAATCCGGATCAGTACATTCCCGAGTTCGCCGATGCCGGAGCCAATTGGATTTCCGTGCACCAGGAGGCCTGCAGGCACTTGAACCGGACGCTGCATCTGATCCGCAGCCATGGCGTGCTCGCAGGCGTCGTAATTAACCCGGCCACTCCGGTCGAGACTTTGAGCGAAGTGCTGGACATCATCGATTATGTGCTGGTGATGTCGGTGAATCCCGGGTTTGGCGGGCAGAAATTTATTCCCGGCGCGGTTCATAAGATCCGTAGGCTGGCAGCGCTTCGCGAGCTGCAGCGGCTCAACTACCGGATCGAGGTCGATGGCGGCATCGCTATGGATACTGTCGGCGACGTCGTGCGGGCTGGAGCTGAAATTCTGGTTGCAGGCAACGCCGTGTTCGGTAAAGGCGATCCAAAGAGTAACGCGCAAAAATTGTTGAAAGCCGCTACCGAAGCCACTTTGCAGCGAGTGTAGCGTTCTGAGGTTTTCTATGTCACGTCGTATTCCGGTGATACTTCTGTTGGGCGTGCTGGCTATGACTGTGGCCTGCACCAACAAGAAGGTCAACAATCCGATCGCAAACGTCGATTCGAAGCAGCCCGACAAGGTCTTGTTCGACCGTGCCATGGACGCGATGAAGCACAATCGCTTTGATGTGGCGCGCCTGTCGCTGCAAACCCTGATCAATACTTACCCCGATTCGGAATACGTGGCGCGCGCCAAGCTGGCTGTCGCCGATTCCTGGTACGCCGAAGGCGGTTCGGCTTCGCTGGCGCAGGCGGAAATTGAGTACAAGGATTTCGAAACCTTTTTCCCCAACATGCCGGAAGCGGCGGAGGCGCAGCTGAAGCTCGCCAACATTCACTATCAGCAGATGGAGAAGTCGGACCGCGACCCCACCCACGCCCTGCGCGCCGAGGAAGAATACCGGCAGCTCATCATGCAGTATCCCGACAGCAAGCTGTTGCCGGAGGCCAAGCAGCGTCTGCGGGAAGTGCAGGAAGTGATCGCCTCGCGGGAGTTCAGCGTCGGACGTTTCTACTATCTGCGGCAGTCGTATCCAGCATCCATTGCGCGCTTGAAATCGTTGGTCGATAAGTATCCGCTGTACAGCAAAGCCGATGAAGCTTTGTACTTGCTGGGGCAGTCTTATGAAGCTGAGATCACCATGATGCGGGCCCGGCAGATGAACGAAGTTGCGAAGGCCCGCATGATCGAGGATTTCACCAAGAGCGCTTCCGAGGCCTACGACCGCATTCTTACCCGGTATCCGGTCATGGATCGGGCTGACGATGCCAAGGCGCGCTTGCTGGCATTGCACCAGCCGGTGCCGAAGCCTACCAAGGCCGCGGTCGCGCAAAACAAGGCCGAAGAAGACAGCCGGCGCGAGGCGAGCACGCTCTCGAAAGTCATGAAGACTTTCGCGAAGCATCCGAATGTGACCGAGGCGTCGAAAGTTGGCGAGCCTACGCTGGTCGATCCCACGCCGATGAGTGCAAGCCAGGTGGTGCAGCGGGCCACGCGAGCGGCGCTCGGAAATGCCGATTCGGACAGTCACTCTGTTTCGATCGAGACCGTCAATGGCGCGCCGGGACCGGATCAACCCGCTCCGCGTTCCGATACACCAGTTCCCGCAGACGCGGCTGCCCCAGACAACTCGGCTGTAGGTTCGCCGTCCGCAGGCGCTCAGCCGGACCCGAACGAATTGAAGCCCAATGCCGGCCCGGCGGATCCGAACGAACTGAAGCCGAATGTCAGCGACGACAACACTCAGGCTCTGCCTCCACCGCAGCAGGTGAACGAGATCCAGAGCGGAGCCGCTAGTCAGCCGGCAAATGGCAGCGCGGCCGGCGCAAGCGGCGCGGCTTCGGCATCTTCGTCAGCCAGTTCCTCGACCGACCAGAGTGACGATACCGATGCGACCGTGGCCTCGAGCAAGCATAAGAAAAAGAAGGGGATTCACAAGATAGTCCCGTTCTGAAGCGCTTAACTGCCGGGGTGGCCTGCTGGGTATATACCGAAAAAAT
>Ga0210406_10000442_pt1 | contig 56646 bp, 48 predicted proteins | sample IncBWC30MmetaG_FD_155454 | JGI IMG/M metagenome (GOLD analysis project Ga0210406, IMG submission 155454) | Forest soil microbial communities from Barre Woods Harvard Forest LTER site, Petersham, Massachusetts, United States - Inc-BW-C-30-M | ecosystem: Environmental > Terrestrial > Soil >...
GACCGTCGCCCATGGTGCCGCAGGGTTGGGGAGCAAGTGCGCCATTGACCCTCTGCGTCAAACCGGCATATGCCTCGAAGGCAGTCTGGCATCCGGTTGTCGGATTAGGATTAAACGGTGCTCCCTGGTTGCATCCCGGCAGGTTGCTGTTGGGTATGCCGAGAATGTCTTCCATGGTGATGCCGCGGGCATTGTTGGGACTGCCTGAGACCAGATTGTCGGGGTCGGTGGGCGTTCCCGGCACGCTGCCCGGCCGAGGCTCAATGTTGCCGAAGAACTTATCGCTCCTGGCAAAGGCAATGATGTTGAAGAACACGTCGGGCAGGCCAGTGTCATCACGATACGCGCCCGTCGTGGCGAGGATGCGAACGTCGTTGTGGGTAGGCGACGTGTTGGAGCTATCGACGACCCAGTTTACTTCTCCCACCGGCGCCGGCGGACCGGTTTGCCGAAAGCGTCCAAAGCGCGCCGACTCCGGCGAATCGAGTACGGAAAGGTTAATGCCGTTCTCCTGGTAGAAGAAGTCGGCAAAGTCAAACGCAGGAGGGTTGATTTGCTGCTCGTTTCCGCTGCTGCCGCCTGCAAAGACTCGCGGCGAAGGAACGGCCACGAGCAACACGAGCAGGGCGGTCAACGCGAGGATGGAGAGTACACCGATTCTTTGCATTTCGTTATCCTTAAATCCTTTCCGGATCGTCATCCTTTCCGAATCATCCAGGTGATCGACTTGGCGATGAATTCCGGGCGCGCCATGCCTGGGCAGGCTGCCCAGAGCATGAGGGGCTCGTTGCCCATGCGAACGTTACCGATGTGCTGCGAACTGTCCTTGTCCAATCTCGGGTCGAGATTGGTAAAGCCCAGGCTGCGCCGCAGATGTTCGACGTCGTCTGGTTTGCCGGTTAAGAACGACCAGCCCGGCCGCGCCCTGAACATTTCCGCGTACTCTTTGAGCACCGCGGGCGTGTCGTGTTCCGGCTTGAGGCTGATCGAGGTCATGAAAATCTCGCGACCTACGCGGTCGCTCAGAATCTTCTGTGCCTTGGCGAGATTGGCAGTGACCGTGGGGCAAATCCCCTCGCACTTCGCATAGAAGAAGTTGATGGTCACGATCTTGTCTTTGATCAGATCGTCGTAAAAGCGGACATTCTTGCCGTCCTGGTCCTGCAATTTGACGTTGGGGAAGTTCCGGCGCTGGAGCAAAGCTCGCGCCGATGAGTCGGTCTCCGCAGCAAGCGCGGGTGTGGCCAGAAGATGCCCAGCCAACGGAACCGCCGGCGCCAGCCTGAGAAGTCCCAGAAGGTTTCTTCGTGTCACGTTTTGCATGGCTTCACCTTTCCTGTCGTGTTTTCGCCTCTTGCGGGGCGTTCCTCAGTTAGGGCAGCAGCTTGTTGTCGCCATTCGGTTCGATTTCCCACCGTCCCATCATGGCGTGATCTTCGTGAATCATGTTGTGGCAATGCAGCGGATAGCGGCCGTGGAAGTCGCGGAAGCGGAAGAACAACTGCACCCGCTCGGCGGGCTGCAGCCGAGTCACATCTTTTCGGGAGTGCTCGACCTGCAACGGCGGAGGGGCAAAGTTCCGCGAGATGATCTGATGCTCCTCGAAGTGGATGTGGATGGGGTGCGTCCAGTCGCCGGTGACGTTCTGCAGAATCCAGTTCTCCGCGCTGTTCTGCTCAACGGCAAAACGGATCGTGTCGCAGTCGATGAACTGGCCGTTGATCGACCATTGGCCGTTCAAACGGTCGAAGCGCAGGGTACGAGTGATGCGAGGCTCGACGATTTCGGGCAGGTCGTAGAACTTTTGATTCCGCGGTGCGGCGCTCTCATCCTTAACGGGAGTCGCGTCGACGTCGAAGCGCAATACGAAGTTGCCTTTCCCTGCGGGCAGAATCTCAGGCGAGGGATTGCCTTGAGCGTCGACGCACTCAGCTCCCACGACTGGCCCCTGACCGTTGACCTGGTTCAGGCGGTTCTCCAGCAGGATCGACTTGCCGGCGAACTTGCTGAAGTCGATGATGACTTCGGTACGCTCGGCCACTCCGATGCGCATGCTTTCCACCTGCACCGGCTTGGGGAGCAGGTTGCCGTCGTTGGCGATCACAAAGAATGGATTGCGCGCACTGAGATTCTTCGGGTCAGTCAGGAAGAACTCATAGAAGCGCGAAGGCCCGGTGTTGACCCAGCGGAAGCGATAACGCCGCGGCTTGACCTTGAAAAACGGCTGAATCTTGCCGTTGACCAGGAACTTGTCGCCCAGAATTCCGTCGAGGCTGAACAAATCGAAAGCCAGCAGTCCCGCGGGACTGCTCTCGGGATCGAACAGCTTGTCGGCAAACATCATGGGAACGTCAAACTCGGGGAAGCTGGGAAGGCGGAAGCCGGTGGTCTCGTCACCAGTATCGAGATGGTTGAACAGCAGATAAGTTCCGACGAGCCCTTTGTAGCTGTTTTGGGCAGTATGGTCGAGGCGATGGTCGTGATAGAAGAGCGTACCGAGCGACTCGTTGATGTCGCCGGTGCCGGGATGCGTGGAGAGAATACCAGCGAGGACATTGGGATAATGCTGGTCGTAGAAATGTCCGCGCTCGAAAAAGTCGCAGGGAAAGCCGTCACTTTCCGAAGGCGTGTGTCCGTTGTGCAGATGGGTCGAGACGGAGTTGAGTCCAAACCCGCCATTGTTCGTTGGAAGGTGGTTGATGTTGCGAACCAGGTTCGCTTCGCCGTAGCGCGAAACGTAGGTCGGACCGGGAAATGTGGGGCCGGTACCGTCGTCGAAAGCCCACATGGTTTGCAAAGGAAGCTCCGGGTGCAAACTGATTTGCGCCGCACGCTGCGTGACCCGGTAGAGCTTCTTTGGGGGAAACAGCTGGAGAGCCTGATGCGGGCGCGTGCGCTGCTCTCCCGCGGCGGTGTTAGGATCAACGGTCGGCCTGGGGGTGAGACTGGCCACAGGCGTGGCGATCGGCATGATCGGCATCGGCTCGACGAAAGGGGTGGTAGGCGGGCTGGCAGGCTCGAACGAGGCCACGCACACCGAGTTTGACCCCGGCGATCTTCGGGCGCTCAGTCCTTTTATAGGCAGGAGCGTGCCGGCGGCGGTGAGGAGTCCCATCTTCAGGAGATCCCGTCTGCCCAGGCCGGCGGCGATGAACTCGCGTCGGTTCTTGGCCGCAGCCTGCATCTCTTTGAAGCGGCCTTTGGATACTTTTTCTCCCAGCACATTGCGATACATAAGGTGCTCTCCTTCAGGGTGCGTTGGATCCTTATTGTCAAAATCGAGGCAGGGGCTGTACGGTGCTTGCGAAACAGGGATTTTCAATTCGTAGTGTAAGCAGTATATGAACGGGCGCGTCCACCCATGTCATGAGGTCATCTGCAAATTGTAAAAAGCTGCTCACGCAGTGGAGATATTTTTCGGGCACGGTTTCAAAGTGGACGCGGAATGGTGGTCGGCGTATACTCCGCTCGATTCCCAGCTACCCAGGAACCAGCAACACCGACGAAGGACTGAGTTTTGTTCTGCGTTGGCCGGCCCCAGAGCTTCTCTTAAAAGGTAGGTCAATGGCAAAACAAACCATCGCATTGCTTCTCGCTGTGCTGCTCGCCGTCGGTCCGGCCTGCTACTCACGAAAAGTTCAAAAGGTGGCGAGGGTAGATGGGCCGCAGCCCAAAAACGAAAAAATCGTCGGGATCACGACCATTAAGGGTGAGGACGTCTCTTTCGACCCGCCGGGAGCGTCCGTCAAGAACGGGACGCTGTCCGCCTCGGTAAAAAAGAGACCCTACGAACTTGCGGTGGACCAGGTGCAACGGTTCTGGATAGAGACGGCCACGCTTGAAAAGGGACGCACCATAGGTCTCGCCGCGGTAGTGGTTGTGGGCACGCTGGCGCTAATCGTAGGCATCGCAGTAGCCCTGAAGCAATCCTGCCCATTCGTTTACTCCTGGGACGGTTCGCGATATGTGTTTGACGCCGAACCCTACGGCGGAGCTATTTCCCGTGGCCTGGAGAAGGATGATTTCTCGCAACTGGAACATCTCCGCGAGCAGAATGGTCTCTACCGGCTGAAGGTGACCAACGAAGTCGACGAGACTCAGTTCACAAATCTGACCGAGCTTTGGGTTGTGGACCACGCTGCGGGAACTCGCGTGGCCGCGGATGGGCGGGGCAACCTGCATACTCTTGCGGCAGTGCAGGCTCCGCTATCGGCGCGGGATGCTGCTGGACATGACTTGCTCCCCTGGTTGCGCGCCACCGATCGTCTGATTTGGGAACCGCCCGCGGTACCCGACGCAAACGCTAAGTTGCAGAGTGACATTGTGATGACGTTCCCCAAGCCCGCAGGTGCGACGCAGGGAAAGTTGGTGGTCAACGCTGCGACGGGCCTATGGGGCTCATATATGATCAAGAAGATGGTCGAATTACGGGGGCGCGAAGTCGGGGCGTGGTACGCCGCAATGGACCAAAGCCAGTCGGCCCGCGACGCACTCTTCGCCTGGGAAGTGCGCGAAGAACTCTTCGCGTTGAAAATTTATGTTGAGGAACCCAGCGGATGGCAGGTGCGCGGAATTCTGCCGGGGACGGGTCCGTTTATTTCCAAGGACCGAATCGTCCCGCTGGATGTGAGTCGGGTGAAGGGAGATCAATTGCGCATTCGCATCCAACCTCCCGCCGGCTTTTGGGCTTTGAACTCGTTTGCCGTGGATTACACGGCAGACCGCCCCGTCAGTCTTGAAAAGATCGAGCCGGCGACGGCGAAGGATCTGCAGGGAAAAGATGTGCTGCCAGAGTTAGCGGCAATTGACGATCGCTATCTGGAGATGCCGAATATAGGCGACGCCGCCGACCTCACGTTCCCCGTGCCGTCCCAACATGCAGCCACGGAGCGCACCGTATTCCTCCACACCCGTGGATACTACAAACTGCATATCGCTGCGACGGCCGAGCCCGATAGCAAGACGGTCGAGGAGATCGAGAACGTGCCGGGAGCTGCAGCTCGCTATGCGGCAGAACAGTTCGCCCAGTGGCAGGTCGCCAAGCAGCAGAAACTCGAGCTGCAGAAACAATGAGCCAACTCCAACGGAATGGGGATGACAAACGGAATTTCAGATAGGAAATTCAGATAACCTCCGTCAGCCGGGCAGGCGATCTCTTCCCGTGAGGGGGGAGAGCCCGACGGCGAATGCTTCCCTGAACCTGACCACGCCTGAGAGCATGCCATGACGGCCGAGGCGCGGCGAGTGGCTGTCACCGGCATGGGTGTGATCTGTGCCCTGGGCAACAACGCGGTTGAAACCTGGAACGCAGTCAGCCAGGGAAGATCTGGAATCGCACCGATTGATTCGGTTGATACGTCGAAACTAAGGTTTCGCAATGGTGCCCAGATTCCTCGGTACGACCCTGGCAAATATTTTGATGTTAATCGTGCACGCTCACTCGACCCGTTTTCTCAATTCGCGGTCATCGCAGCCCGGGAAGCTCTGAAAGATTCCGGAATCACACTTACCCCCGCGCTTTGCGAAAATGCGGCCATCGTGACCGGGTCGGGCATGGGTGGGCAATCGACGCAGGACGCCGGATTCGCGAAACTTTACCAACGCAATCAGCCTCGGGTCGATCCTTTGGTTATTCCGCGCGCCATGGCGAATGCAGGTGCCAGTCATATTTCCATGGAGTTTGGCATCACGGGCCCTGCTTACACGATCTCCACGGCTTGTAGCTCCTCGAACCATGCCATTGGTCAAGCTTTCTGGATGGTTCGCAATGGGATGGTGGACTTGGCCATTGCCGGAGGCAGCGAGGCTCCTTTCAGCTTTGGCTTCTTGAAGGCCTGGGAGGCCCTGCGAGTTATGTCGCCGGATACGTGCCGGCCTTTCTCGAAAGACCGGCGCGGCTTGATTCTGGGGGAAGGCGGCGCCATGCTTATCCTGGAGCCTCTGGCTGCGGCGAGGGCACGGGATGCGACGATTCATGCCGAAGTGATCGGCTTTGGCATGTCCTCCGACGCCCATCACCTGACCCATCTGTCCAGCGATGGTCCGGTTCGCGCCATGAGAGCGGCATTGCGCGATGCTCGGCTTCTGCCCGAGCAAGTGGGATACATCAACGCCCATGGTTCGGGCACGCGGGTCAATGATCCGTTGGAAGCGCGCGCGATTCGTGAACTGTTCCGAGCCCATGCCGACCGGCTGGCGGTGAGTTCCACAAAGTCGCTTCACGGCCATTCTCTGGGTGCTACGGGGGCCATGGAAGCAATCTGCACAGTCCTGGCGCTAAAGAATGGCTTGCTTCCACCCACCGCCAACTTTACCGAGCCCGACCCAGATTGCGAGCTGGACGTGGTGCCCAATCGCGCCCGTCCTGCTCAAGTGGAATATGCTCTGTCCAACTCTTTTGCCTTTGGGGGGCTCAATGCGGTGCTTGTTTTCCGAGCGCCGCAATAAATTAAACGTCGAGGCGCTGTGTGAGCACCACTTTGACGCCACGCCGGGGACGCAGGGTAATGGTGGGCAAAGGCTCGACGGAGAAATCCGGCGCAACCCGCACTTGATACCTTCGCGCGATCGCGGCCAGCACCAGGACCGCTTCCATCGCGGCAAAGGACGAGCCTATACAAGTGCGTGGTCCTCCACCGAAAGGGAAATAAATAAACTTGGAGGCGGTTTTGGCCCGCCCCTCCAACCAGCGATCTGGATTGAACCGCTCGGGTTGCTGGTAATATCGCGGGTCGCGGTGTGTTACCCACTGGCTCATCATGACAGTCGCTCCGGCCGGCACCCGATAGCCGCCGATCTCGCAGTCTTTCAGACAGTTTCGGACAATCGCCCAGGCCGGTGGGTACAGGCGCATCGCTTCCTTCACGACCCGCTCCGTGTAAGGTAATCTGGATAGATCCTTCACGCTTGGACTTCTGCCCTTGAGCACCGCTCGAAGTTCTGACCAAAGCTTTTTCTCGACCTCGGGATACTGGGCCAGTAAATACCAGGCCCACGATAACGAAACCGCAGTCGTCTCGTGACCCGCCAAGAGGAGGGTCATCACTTCATCGCGCAACTGCTGGTCTGACATCGCAGGCTCTGACATCGCGCCCTCGCCACGACCCTGGGCCTGCAGCAATCGCGAGAGCAGGTCGTCGGCGAACTGGCCGTTCGAGCGTCGCCGACGGATAAGACCGTATACGATGTCGTCCAGTTGGCGTGCGGCGCGCCGGTAACGCAAGTTGTCGGCGGTCGGTAATAGGCGGAGAATCGGAGGTAACAGCATGCGCCCGCGCGCGCCGAGCTCCATAAAGGTATTCAGAGCGCCTGCAATTCTGTCTTTCTCCTCCGTCATCTCGACATTAAAGAGCGCCTTGGCCACAATTTCCAGCGCCAGGCGCATCATGTCCTGATGAATGTCGCGCATCTCACCATCGTGCCAGCCCGCCATCATCCGCTCCGTGTAGGCCACCATGGTGTCGCCGTACGATTCGATTCTGTCGCGATGAAAGGCGGGTTGGATGAGATGCCGTTGCCGCAACCACGAATCTCCCTCATTGGTCAGAAGACCGTTTCCAAAGATCCGCCGGTTGAACTGCAGGGCTACGCCCTTGATGAAATTTTGGCAGTTGGTTACCAGAACCTGCTCGATGAGGTCGGGGTTGTTCAGGAAATAGATGTGACGGGAAAAAGCGCGATAGTAAAAGATGTCACCAAATTGACCAGCCCACTTGGTATACAGCCCGAGGGGGTCCGGGCTTCCCAGCGGGAAGTTTCCGACTATGCCGCGATTCACTGGCCCGGGCGGACGAACCAAGGGCATCCTCATAGGCCGGTTGTCAGTGCCTCTCTTGTCGATTTTGCAAGAAGTCGATTGCGAATGCCAATGATTTTGAAGCAGGATTTTGAATCAGGATTTTGAATCAGTAATGATAAGCCACAGCCCCACGGTCGGCAACGCAGGGCGTCATTGCAATCGGTGGCGTGCATATTCGTCGTGCGCGAAAGCGAAAGCGAAATTGAGCGATGAGTTTTACTCGCTGCCGGGACGCACGGCGCCTGTAGCGAGATGGATGTTGACGTCTTTATATCTTTACTCAGGACGTCTTTTACTCAGGATGAGCGCCGCTCCCCTTGCAGCGCGAGCCGTTGATGCCGAACTCGGTGCGGTCGATTCTCTCTGCTGATCCGCAGCCGTTCGCCAGGTAGTGAAAGCGCAGCAATCGTACCGGCCCAGCTGACCCCGTGGGGAGCTGGGGCGTGTTGGCGGCGCACCGCTTGGCGCGGCAGCAGGGGTCAGCGTGAGTAGCGAAAGGACGAAAACCTCCGAAGCGATTGATCATAATTCAGGTCCTCCGACTCTAAGACCGAGCGCTGCCGAAATGGGTCAACCGGCAGCCGATCGGAGTTTACGGAATGGAAGTTCACAGAATTGCGGAAAGCAAACGCTGTGGCAATGGCAAAGAAGGGTTGGACCTCAACACTCCGCCAGCATTATCATCTCAGCACGCTATGCACTTCTCAGGAGTCGTCAATATCGAGGATCTACGCGCGCTGGCGCAACGCCGGCTGCCCAGGTCGGTGTTCGACTACCTGGACGGCGGCGCGGAAGCGGAATGCACCTTGGCGGAAAACTGCCGCGCGTTTCGCGATGTCCTGTTTCGCCCTCGTAACGCTGTAGCCATCGGTGTTTGTGACGTGAAGACCCGCGTGCTCGGCCACGAACTTTCTTTTCCTGCCATCCTGGCCCCGGTTGGTTACAGCCGTTTGATGCACCCCGACGGCGAAATTGCCGCGGCTCGCGCGGCTGGAGAAGCAGGCACCGCGTACATTCTTTCCACCATCTCGGGTCACAAACTGGAGAATGTGAAGGCGGGGTCGCAAGGCCCGGTTTTCTACCAGTTGTATCTGCTCGGCGGACGCGAGGCCGCTGAAGGGTCCATCGATCGGGCTCGCCGCGCGGGATTTTCCGCGCTAGTAATTACCGTGGATACGCCCGTGGCGGGAATGAGAGAGCGCGATCCCCGCAATGGGATGAAGCAACTGTTGGGCACTTCCTGGTTCGCGAAAGTCCCCTACTTGCCCAACATTCTCGCGCATCCGGGCTGGCTGGCGTCGTTTCTCCTCGACGGTGGCGTACCCAAACTTGAGAACGTTGTGACTCCAGGAAAAGGTGCGATGGAACTGGTTGACGTGGGCGCTGCTCTGGCCCGCGCCACCGTGACCTGGGAAGACATGCGATGGATCCGCGAAGTGTGGTCCGGGCCGATCGTGGTGAAAGGTCTGCTGACGGGGGACGACGCCAGGCGTGCCGTGGACGTAGGGGCATCCGCGGTAGTTGTGTCAAACCACGGAGGTCGTCAACTCGATTCAGTTTTTCCCTCCTTGCGCGCTCTTCCCGAAGTTGTCGCCGCCGTAAATGGTCAAGTCGAAGTGCTCATGGATGGAGGAGTCCGCCGTGGCGCTGACATAGTGAAAGCGCTTTGCCTGGGAGCGCGCGCGGTCCTGGTGGGGCGCGCCTACGCTTACGGCCTCGCGGCCGCCGGGCACGGCGGAGTCGTTCGCGCACTGCAGATTTTGCGCTCTGACGTTGAGCGCACGCTTCGACTGCTGGGCTGTCCTTCGATCGCAGCCCTCGACCGGTCCTACATCGAGGTGCCTCATGCGTGGTCTCTTCCTGGAGCCAGCCACGCGGGTTCCCCCTGAGGAAGCGCTTCGCTAAGCTAGAACATCTGCCTACTGCGGAAAAGCATTTGCAGATCCACCTTTATGGATAGACGGGAAAGCTTCGCGGCCCCTGGTCGATGGGACCCGCTGCCCCCTAACCAGTCGGCATACGTTCCGAGATGGTCTCGGTCTTCGCGTCCCAGAATACTTTCTTGCCAGACCAATACGACTGCGCAGCCATGATGCATGCGACGGAATGCGCGAATCCATTATGCACCGTCGCGTGTGGCTGCTGCCGCGAACGCATGCACTCGAACCAGTTCGCCATGTGCTCCGTGGTCAGGTCGTCAATCCCCAGAGGCGGCAGCTCGGTCTCGCCCGGCAGCAACACAAATTTGGATGCTCTCTTCTGGTCGATGTCGGCGTCGTCTTCGTGCGTTCCCTTCTCCTCGACCATTCGATAACGCGGGCTGCCTTCGCCACCATCGTTGAACAAGCTGGCCTTCTTCCCCATGTAGCGGGTAAAGCTGGGCGCGTCGTTGCCGAAGCTGGTCGAATAACTGACCAAAAAGCCCTTCGGATATTCGAGCAAGGTTTGAAAAGTATCGGCCGTTTCACGGCCGTCATGCCAGGCGAAAATCCCGCCGTTGGACACCACCGACTTCGGGAAATTGTCGTCCATAAACCAGTGCACCAGGTCAATCGCGTGGCTCATCCACTGATCCGGAATTCCGCTGGAAAATTCCTTATAAAGACGAAACTCAAAATATATTTGTGGATCGAACGGGCGCGCAGGCTTGGTCATCAGCCACTTGCTCCAGTCCGTGTCCTGCTCGCGTATCTGCTTCACTTCCGGACGGCCGCGCCACCGCGGGCCGTGATAGTTCCATACCACTTCAATCTTGCTCACATCTCCGAGCGCCCCGCTCCGCGCAACCTTGTGCGCCGCTCCCGGGTATGGTTCGCTGCGATGTTGAGTGCCGACCTGGGTGATGGTTTTGGCTTGCAGCACAGCCTCGCGCGCCGCTTTTGCTTCGGTCAGCACATTCCCCATGGGCTTTTCGCAATAAGCGTCTTTCCCCGCCTCGGCCGCCATTTTCAAGATGGGTGAATGCGAATGCTCTGGGGTCGATATCATCACCGCATCGACATCCTTCATGGAAAGCAATTCTTCAACATGCTGGACAGTGCGCGGAGCCCGGCCATAATAACCCGCATTCGTGGCCGCGGCCTTCTCGCGATGTACTGTCCACAGGTCGCAGACCGCAATCATCTCCACGTGGTGACTGTCCTTCAACTTGGAGGCGATCAAGTCGAGATCGCCACCGCGGCTTCCGATGCCGACGTGCCCCAGGGAAATGCGGTCGTTCGCCCCGACAATATTTTCGTACGACAAAGCTGTGCGCGGCAGGACGAGTCCCCCGGCAATCACGGCTGCGGATTTGCCCAAAAATGCTCGACGATTAATGGTGGAAGATTCAGTCATGATTGGCTCCGGCACAGGAATCGATTCGCCATGCTAAGGGGCATGTCTGCGCAAGTCAAGAACAGCGGCGTCACAGCGAAGATGTCAGCTCTGTTTCAGACCGTTGGGAACCAAAGGCAGCGAGCGCAGCCGCACGCCACTGGCATCGAAGATGGCATTTGCAATCGCGGGAGCCAGACCGACCATCGGGCACTCTCCCGCACCCGCCGAGGGAAGATCCTTGCGGTCGAGCAGGACGGTTTCAAGAACCGGAACATCGCTGAACCGGGGCACGCGATATTCCGACATCTTTCCGTTCAGAATCTTGCCGTTCTCGAATTCGATCGCTTCGAACAGCGCTCCGCCCAGTCCTTGCACATTCGATCCTTCGATTTGATTGCGTAGATTGTCGGGATTCACAATCGCGCCACACTCAAAGGCGGAGACTACACGAACCACTTTCACTTCTCCCGACTTGCGATCCACCCCGACCTCGGCGAAAGTGGCAATGTTGCCCAGTTTCTCGTATCCACCGCCCATTCCAAATCCCTGGCCGGGAGTCTTGGTCTTGCCCCAGCCAAACTGCTTCGCCGCCGCCTCGAACACCGCGCGCAGTCTCTCATCCTTCAGATTCTTCAGCCGGAATTCCAGCGGGTCCATTTTCACCGCGTGCGCCATTTCGTCCATGTGCGATTCGCGGGCGAAGTGGTTCGCGGTGGCGGCCAGCGCGCGGTAGGATCCCTGTCGCAGAGGGGATTTGGTCGCGTGAAAGACGATGTGCTGGTTCGGAATTTCATAATAGCTGCGAATTCCCGCCGAACCGGAATTAAAGTTGTGAAACTCCCAAGCCGTGATGGTTCCATCGCTGCGTACGCCGCTGCTCACGTCAATCACGCCCGCCGGACGAAAATACGCCCAGGTAAACTCTTCTTCGCGCGTCCAACCGACCTTCACCGGCCGCTGGGCCGTGCGCGCCAGTCGCGCCGCTTCGATTGCGGTCTCGCCGGTGTGCTTGCCGCCATATCCAGAACCCGTATCCGGCATCAAGACGCGCACTCGATCTTCGGGAATTCGGAACGCCTCGGCGAGCTGTCCGCGCACGCCGAACGGGCGCTGCGTTCCGGTCCACACCGTCAAGTTGTCGCCGTCCCACTTCGCCAGCGCGGCTCGCGGTTCGAGTGGAGTATGCGCGATGTAGGACACGGTGTAGGTCTGTTGCAGACGATGATCGGCAGAGCCCAGCGCCTGATCCACCTTGCCGACGTCAAACTGATCCCCGTCTCCGGTGACGTCTGTACCCGCGACCGTATTCTTCCGCAGATAGTCGAATAGCTCTTTGCTCGAAGCTTGCGGCTCGGATTTCCATTCCGCATGAATGGCCGCAATCGCGGCCGCAGCCAATTCGGTGCTGGCAGCGGCAACGCCCACAAAGTTGCCGTCATGAACTACGGTCGCTCCCATCTGCTCCGCCTTTTGCGTTTCCACCGAAACCAGCGTCGCGTTAAAAGACGTTGGCCGACACACCTTGCCGTAGAGCATGTCCGGGAGTTTCTGGTCCGAGGGATAACGGTGCCTGCCGGTCACAAAGTCTCGTCCATCGACTTTGCTCGCAGATTGGCCCGACACTTTCCAACTCGTCGCGGGAATCAGAGAAGTGCCGACCGTGACGATCTTGGTCAGTTGCTGCCCTTTGGTCAGCGCTGCATAGTCCAAGGATCGATGGTTTTGCGGATCGGTAACCTTGCCGTCAGCAGCCACCAACTTCTGAGGATCCGTCTGCCATTGCGCCGCCGCTAGAGCGATCAACATCTCGCGTGCCGCCGCCGCAACTTTGCGGAGTTCGAAGTTCATCGTGGGAGTGGTGCGGCTCCCGAACGTTCCCATGTCAAACGGCGTGAGCCGAGTATCGCCCATTACCATTTCAATCTTTTCGATCGGCACTGGGAGTTCTTCAGCCACGGCCTGGCTCAGAGAAGTCCGAATGTTCTGGCCCATCTCGACCTTTCCGGTGTAGACCGTAATTTTGCCGTTTTCTCCAAGATGAAGCCAGGCATCGATTTCCTTGGGAAGGGAATCCCCCCGCCGCCGGCTCGCCCCGCCCGACTCTTGCGCGACCCCGGCGGACTGCAAAATCGAAACCACCAGAACGCCGGCGCCGAGAAACCTGAAAAATTCCCGGCGATCCAGATCGAAGCGGTAGGGAGCCGCGGCCCTGAGTTCGTAGCGCTCAGGCTCCAACAGAATTTGTGCCTGATTTCTATTGCTCATCGCCCCGCTCCCTTCGCGGCAGATGACGCTATCGCGACCTTAGCTGCCTTCTGGATCGCACGCACGATGCGCGGATAGGTTCCACAGCGGCACACGTTGCCATCCATGAAAGCGATGATCTCGCTTTCTTTCGGCGCCGGATTTCGCTGGAGCAACGCCACCGCCGACATAATCATCCCCGACGTGCAATACCCGCACTGCATCGCCTCGGCGTCAAGAAATGCTTCCTGCACGGGATGGAGTTGTTCACCGCTTGCCAGGCCTTCAATGGTTGTGATCGGCCTCTGAGAAATCGAGCCCACCGGGGTGACGCAGGAGCGTTGCGCCTTTCCGTCGATCAAGACCGTGCAAGCGCCACATTGGCCCTCCCCGCAACCATATTTGCTTCCCGTTAGATCGAGATGTTCGCGCAAAACGGTAAGCAGGCTGGTTTTGGGTTCTGCATCAACCGTGTAAGGCCTTCCGTTTACGCTGAGACGAATGATAGACATTGTTAATGCTCCGGATCGAGGGGTAGGCGTGGCGCTGGGAGCGGAGTTGATCCGTTGTCTCCGATTCCTCAATCGTTGATTGCCTGATACGCGAGCACGTTGACCTCGCGGTCCAAAGTCAAATGGCCTGTGGGATGCAGTTGCGCCATGAAGACGACGATCATCTGCTCTTTCGGATCGATGGTGAACCCAGTGTAGAAAAATCCACCCCAGTTATACTCACCTGGCGATCCTAATTCGGAGAGCGGACTCTTCATTCCAGATACGCCAAAACCCAACCCGAAGCCTTGCTCTGGGTCGATTTTCCCCAGCTGATCATGGGTCATGAGCTCGACGGACTTGCGGCTCAACAGTCGCGTGTTGCCAACTTTGCCCTCATCGAGCATCATCTGGCAGAAGCGGGCATAGTCCGTTGCCGTGGAAACCAGTCCCGCCCCGCCGGAAAACAATTTCTTCGGACCGCGCGAAGCATAGTCCGCGGAATAGACAAAACTACCTTCTTTCATAGGAGTATCGGGAAAGCGCTTCAGCCCTTGGTCCGCATCGTAGGTGTAAGCCGTGGCCAGCCGGTCGAGCTTATTTTCGGGCGGATAAAAGTAGGTGTCCTTCATGCCCAGCGGTTCGAAAATGCGAGTGCGAAAAAATTCGTCCAGCGGTTTGCCCGATACCACTTCCACCAGGCGACCGAGTACGTCGACGCCCAGGCTGTATTCAAAACGGTCTCCCGGATTGAACAGCAGAGCAACGCCCGCCAGTTTCTTCACGCTATCCGCAATCGTACCGTCATATTCGAGCACTCCGCTTGCTACCCCAGCCGACTCATACCTGGGGCCGAGGTCGGCATTCCAGTGGTAGGTAAGTCCGGAGGTATGGCGAAGCAGGTCGCGAATCGTAATCTCGCGCGTGGCCGGAATCGAGTAAGACTCACCCGTTGCCGGCTTCACCAGCACTTTCGGATTCTTGAATTCGGGCAGGTAGTTGGAAACAGGATCGTCGAGCAGGAATCGCCCCTCTTCGTAAAGCATCATGACGGCGAGGCTGGTAATCGGCTTGGTCATCGAGCAGATGCGGAACATCGCATCCGGCCGCATCGGCTTGCCCGCCTCCCGGTCCATCATGCCCTGCGACTTGAACCAGGCGATATGCCCGTGCCGGATCACCAGCGTAACTGCGCCCGCAATGCGCCTGTCATCGATGTCGTGCTGTACGACGGTGCCGATGCGTTCCAGTCGCTCCGAAGACAATCCAAGCGATTCAGGCTTGCCTGTGGGTAGATCCTGCGCCCATGCGACGCAAACGTGCAGTACAAGAAAGCCGAGAAGAACCGAAATGATGATCCGGCTTTTCCCGGAAGAATATGTCGGCCTCATGCGTTCTCCCGCAATTTTGCTCGGTTTTGAAAGGGTGCGGCTTCGAGCCCCTGCCGTAAAGACTAGGTCGACTGAATGGTCTTCGCAGCCTCATCCCACATCACCGGCTTCTGGCGGAAATACGACTCGTTTGCCATGTGACAGGCGATGGCGGCGTGGTTGCCGAATACCGCATCCTCGGTCACCGGCTTGCGCGACTTGACCGACTGAAAAAAGACGTTCAAGTGCGGAGTCATATCGTCCCAGTCATGTCCGCGATACACGGTGTCGTCGTGCATGGGTTCCTTCCCCAGCGGCGGGTCGTGTTCCGCGTGCCACTGCTTCACGTAGGCTGCCCGCATTTTCGACGGGAAACTGGAACTGTAGTAACTCGGATCGGTATCCACGCCGGTCTGCGGAGAGTGCCGCAATTCAAACTCGCCGGCGTCGAGCAGCCCCTTCGGCCCCATGAACCGCGCCAGTTCCGGTGTCTCGGTTCCGAGTCCAAGACGGACATAAACCGGAACACCGTGATAGTCGAACAGCACAGTATGCAGGTCAGGCATGTCGCGCCCGTCCTTAAAACGGAAGATTCCACCCATCGCGGTCGCTGACTTGGGCACTTCATTCCAACCCAGCGTGACCAGCATGCCGCTGATCAGATGCACCATCAGGTCGCCCGCCACTCCGGTGCCGTAGTTTCTCCAGCAGCGCCAGCGCGCGAAATGCAGCTGGTTGAACGGAACCCGGGGGGCATCGTTGAGCCAAGTGTCCCAATCCAGCGTTTCCGGAGAAAGATCGGGGGGAGGGGGATACTCCCATGCGCCGGTGGGATCATTTCGTCCCAGCGTCAGTTCCACCATTTCCACGTCGCCAATCGCTCCGCCGGTGTAAAGCTCGCGCGCCTTGGCGCACAGCACCGAACTAACCCGCTGCGAGCCAATCTGCACAACCCGATTATTCTTCTGCGCCGCCTCGACCATCGCCAATCCGTCCGCCACGTTATGTGACATCGGCTTCTCGCAATAAATATCCTTGCCTGCGTTGCAGGCGTCGACCACCACCCGCCGGTGCCAGTGATCGGGAACCGCGGCCACGATGCAGTCGATGTCCTTTCGATCGAGCAAATCCCGATAATGGCGTGAGGTGGGCAGGTTCGGGTTGGCGGTGATTTCTTTGGCCAGGGTATGTCGTCCGTCATACAGGTCGGCGGCGCCCACGCACTCCACCCCGGGAATTGTGATGGCGTCGGTCAGCAAACCGGAACCTTGCATTCCGATTCCGATCATGCCAAAGCGAACCCGATCGCTCGGCGCCACGGCCCGCGGCAATGGTTGTGCTTCCAATCGGACCGTTTTCGACACCAGCAGACCGCCCGCCGCCGCTGCCGCACTTCCCTGCAAAAATGCTCGTCGCGAAAGTATGCGTTTCATGCCCATCCCTCCCCATGATTTGACTAAGACCCGTTCCCGTCCTCGCGGCTACTTCTTAAGTGGCTTAATGGCTACTTCCTTAAAAAACACGATGTCGTTGTCGCTATGATTCTGCAGACCCATATACCCGAAGTTGGGCCGAGGACCGCGCTGTGGCTCGAAATCAAATTTTCGGTCCGGCACCGGATCGCCATCCTTATAGTCGGTGATCTTCACTCCATTGAGCATAACGATCGTGCGGGGCCCATCCAGAGTGATGTCCATGGTGTTCCACTCGGGGCCGGGCTTCCACGCTTTCGCCAGAGGTTTGGTCAGCGAATACAACATCCCGGTGGAATGATATTCATCTTCGCCCGACGTTTCCGGATGGTTGTCAATCTGCACCTCAAATCCGTAGTGCACCGGCATCCACTCCTCGCGTGGCTCCAGGGGAATGCGGATGAATACTCCAGAGTTGTCGTTCTCGTCGCGCATCTTGTATACGACGTGAATGATGCAATTGCCAATCTTGCCGCCCGTCCAGTAGAGCAGGCCCATGCCGCCGTGGGTGTGGATCAAGCCATCTTCCACCGTGTCTTGGCCGGGGCCAACGTGCTTCCATCCCGTCAGATCTTTGCCGTCGAAAAGTTGTTGCCACCGGTCGGGATCACCCTGGCATGCGTTTTGATTTTCCGCAGCCGCGAAGGCCAGCGTTCCCATCCCGGTGAGCACAAAGATGAAAATAATAAATCGTTTCAGCATTGGGAATCTCCTGAGTTCTCTCCCCCAGCTAGTTTAGGACAGACCACCATACTCGCAGCCGCGTCGGGAATCAAACGAGAGGCGATGAGAACTGGCGCCGGCATCTTGCCGGGGCGGCGGGGGACATCAGCGGAGATCAGCGGACATCAGCGGAAATCGTGATTTCCCTTAGGTACGAAGATTTTCGTTGACACTACGAATGTCTTCGTAGTACGTTCTTCATCCATGAAGCAGCCGCCCCACAAGCCCACCGCCTCCGAACTGGAAATACTCCGCGTGCTCTGGAACCGCGGACCCTCCACGGTTCGCGAAGTTCATGAATCGCTCAGCCAGAAAAAAGAGCTGGGCTACACCACGGTCCTCAAGCTGCTTCAAATTATGACCACAAAAGGCACCGTGCGCCGAAACGAAACCCACAGGGCGCACGTCTATGAAGCATGCCTCCCCGCCCAGCAAACCAAGCAGCAGCTTGCTGGGGACATGCTGCAGCGGGTTTTCGAAGGTTCTGCAAGTCAGCTCATGATGCATGCGCTGGCCGGGCGCACCTCCTCTCGGGAAGAGATTAGCGAACTTCGCCGCCTGCTGGAGGAACATGAAAGGAGGCGGCGATGACCACCGTGATGAATCTTGTTTCACCGACCGTGATCGAATCTTTGGGATGGGCTTTGTTGCATTTTCTCTGGCAGGGAACTGCTCTTGCTGCTGTCTCGGCGGCTGCAATGGCCCTGTGCCGTCGCGCGGCCACGCGTTATCTGCTAGGCGTCGGCGCACTGGGGTTGATGCTGCTGGCTCCGTTGGCGACTTTCTTCTTCTACTCGCCGCAACATTTTACGGCGCCGGAAATCGCGCGATCATCGGCAGCCCGGCACGCTCTCACTTGGCCGGCGGCGACAGGCAAAACGGCGGCGAGGGCATCGGCTCAACCTTTCCCCGTCAGGCCATCGCCCGACGCGCTTCCCTGGCTGGTCGGGGCGTGGCTGCTGGGGGTGGCCGTGTTCAGTCTGCGTTCCCTGGGTGGATTTTTATTGCTGGAGCGCGAACGCCGCAGACCATCGAATCGCGTAAGCCCGCGCTTGCTCGAGCTCTGCCGCAGCCTGCAATGCCGTCTCGCTCTGCGGCGCGCGATCGCCTACTGCGAATGCAAGTGGCTGCAGGCTCCAGCCGTGATGGGATGGTTTCGCCCGGTCGTCTTTTTGCCGGTAACCGCTCTCACCGGACTCTCGGAAGAACAACTGGAGGCGGTGATCGCCCACGAACTGGCGCACATCCAGCGGCTTGATCCCTTCGTAAATCTTTTCCAGGTCTCGGTTGAGACCCTGCTCTTCTACCATCCTGCGATTTGGTGGCTGAACAGAAAGATTCGCGCCGAACGCGAGCACTGCTGCGATGACAGGGCGGTGACTCTCTGCGGAAACGCCGTCGAGTATGCGCGTGCGCTCACCCTGATGGAAGAGTGGCGGAGCGCGCCCGGGTTGGCCATGGCGGCGAACCGCGGTCCGCTCACCGTGCGTATCGTTCGCGTCCTCGGCTTGAACCCACTGGGTGCAGGCATGCGCGGCATTGGCCTCATGGGCAGCGTCCTGTGTCTGGCAGCGGCGCTTCTGGCGGGCCATGCGTTGCTGGGAATGGCGCATCCCCGGCAGGTCGAAGCCGCGCAGGATTCGCACGGGACGCCGAACCCTGCAACCGACGCTTCGCATGAGCCGGCTCGAAACCGCACCTCGACGGCAAAGCCTTCGCCGTCGCCTTCGCCCATCAGCCAGTCGACCACCGGGACTGCTTCGCCTTCTTCCTCCGCATCCTCCTACATTGACGCCATGAAGGCCGCGGGCCTGGGCGATCTCACCGTGGATCAACTCATTGCTCTGAAGATCCAGGATGTCACCCCGGACTATGTCCGGGAAATGCAGGAACAAGGTTTGCACCCTGACGCGGAAAACCTGGTGGCGATGCGGGTGCAGGGCATCACTGCCGAGTACGTTCGCGGACTGCGCGCCTCCGGCCTCAATCCTGATCAGAACCAGATCATTGCGCTCAAAATCCAAGGCGCGGACGGCGAGTATTACCGCGGACTCAAAGAGGCCGGCATTCAACCCGACGTGGAAACCCTCATCGCCATGAAGGTGCAGGGCGTAACTCCGGAATACGTGCGTGAACTCCGGGTCGCAGGCCTGACTCCCAGCGCCGAGCAGCTGATTGCTCTGAAAGTGCAGGATATTTCTCCGGCCTACTTGAGAGGGCTCCACGAGCAGGGAATTGACGCCGGCGTGGAACAGGCTATCGCCCTGCGGGTTCAGGACGTCAGTCCCGAATACGTTCATGAAATCAATGCGCTCGGTCTGAAGCCTTCCGCCAACGAACTCATTGCCCTGCGGGTGCAGGATATCACTCCGGCATACATCAAGGCGTTCGCGGCCGCGGGATTTAAGCTTGGGATCAACGACCTCATCAGCGCCAAGGTGCAGGACATCACACCCGATTTCATCGAGCGCGCGAAGAAGCATGGGTTCAAGGATCTGACTTTGCAGAAACTGATTCAGCTGCGGGAATTGGGAATTCTGGATTCCAAGGCTGATCTTTAAGAAACTCACCGAGTGACAGCTTCCGCGGCGGTCAAAGCCTGGGCGAAGCCCGGTCGCAGCGGTGGAATTTGAACCAGGAGAGAAGCTATGAGAATGCGTCGAACCCTCGCGTGCTTGGTCTTTGCGTCCTCGGTTCTTGGGTTTGTGGGGAAGAATCGAGCGGCGGAAAATCGCAGCGGCGACTGGACCATCCGCAAATCCGACGATGCGGGCAAGGTGGAGTTCTCGCTGATCGAGCATCATGGTGGCGGAACCTCGAGCCACCAGTCGGACTGGCCTGCCAGTTCGTTCCAGGGCGTGGACGTATCGAAAGCGGGACGCGAGGACGTGCACTTCACCATTTCCCGCGACGCGGGCAAGATCGAGTGCGAGGGATTTCTTAACAACGGCGAAGGCGCCGGCATTTTCCACTTTCAGCCAGACGCGGATTATCCGCGCCAGATGCAGGCGCTCGGCTTTTCCCTGGACGGCGAGAAGCAGTTCGACATGGCCGTGATGGATGTCGGTCTGGAATTCGCTAAACAGATGAAGGGGGAACACCTCAGCAATCTCGACGCCGACAAGCTGATCGCGTTCCGCATCTTTCGCGTGGATTCGGCCTTCATCGAGGCCCTGCGGGCAGAGGGATTGAAGATTTCCGATGCCGACAAATTAGTTGCTTTCCGCATTCACGGAGTGACCCCGCAGATGGTGCACAGCCTTCATCAGGCGGGCTATTCGCCGGACGAAGATATGCTGATTGCCATGAGAATTCATGGAGCGACGCCGGAATGGATGGGGGAACTCCGGCAGCGGGGTTACGATCATGTGGATCTGGAGAAGCTGATCGCGTTTCGCATTCACGGAGTTTCGCCGGAGTTTATTCAGAAGCTGCAGGGGCTGGGATATTCGCATCCTGATCCGGACGATCTGATCGCCATGCGGATCCATAATGTGACACCGGAATACATCAGCGACATGCGCGCGCGGGGAATCCATGACCTCAGCATCGAGCAACTGGTCAGCATGAGGATTCACGGCATCGACTAGCGGGCGCGGGCCAGAACCAGGGTTACGTCGTCGGGTTGTTCGTTGTCGCCGATCCAGTCGTCGACCGCCAGGGTGACGATCTGGCTGATCTGGGGAAGAGGCAAGTCGCGGTTTTCGCGGACCAGATCGATGAGGCGCGCCTCTCCGAATTCGCCGAAATCGTTTTCCGGTTCGGTGACGCCGTCGCTATAGGCCAGCAGGATTTCTCCCGGGTGCATTTTGACCGAGCCCTCATCGTAGGTCATGTTATCGAACAGACCCACCACCGTGCCCCCGGCTTCCAACTTGCGAATGGCGCCGTCTTTGCCGATCAGGACTGGAGGTAAGTGTCCGCCGTTGCTGTAGGTGAGATGGTGGGAGCGGCTGTCGTAGACTCCGAGAAACAGGGTGGCGTATTTTTCCGGCGGAGTGCTCTCGTAGAGTTGATGATTGAGTAGGCTGAGCAAGGCTCCGGGAGAAACTTCCACGCCCTCGGGCCAGGCCGCCATGATTCGGCCGGAGCCGGCCACCGCGCCCAGGGCAACCGGCTCGCGCATCTGGGGAAGATTCTCCACGCTGTAGGCGCGGACTGCGGAGTGGATGGTCGCCATCAGCAGCGCGGCGGAAATTCCTTTTCCGCTGATGTCGCCGACCGCCAGAATCAGCTTGTGGGAGCTGGCGGTGAGAAAGTCGTAGTAATCTCCGCTGACGGTGCGCGCGGGGCGGCAGAATCCATGCACCTCGAGCGACTCGAGTTCCGAGACTTGCCGGGGAAAAAGCTGCGCTTGCACTTCCTGTGCGATGGCGAGTTCGTTCTCCAGACGCTGTTTTTCTTTTTGTTCCTGAATCAGTTTCTCGATGGACGCGGTCATGGAGTTGAACGAGATTGCCAGACCCGCGAGCTGGTCGCTGGAGGTCACGGGGATGCGATGGCTGAAGTCGCCGCGATCCACGTGCTGGGTGGCCTCGTGCAGTTGCGCCACCGCCGAGGTCACGGTGCGAGTCATGCGGGTGCCGATGATGAGGGCGATCAGTTCGATGATGGCGAAGAAAATTCCTACCCCCAACAGGATGTAGGCCACGCCCTGGACGAATTCTCCGAGAGCGGCGAACAGGTGACCGTACAAGGCCGAGGGACGAGTGCGAACCCTTACCAGCACCATGCGTCCCGGCTTGGCCGTGTTCCAGTCCACCGCCGAAAGGGAGGTGCCGGCGAGCGGGATCTCAAGATCGAAGTTGCCCGCCGGGGAGGGAACCGAGCCTACGGTGAAGGTTGATGGCGACACCCTGGGTTGGGTCGCGCTGGGTTCCGAAATTGCCCGCGGGGCGGGGAGGGCAGCGGCTTGTTGACTTGAGTTGACGCCTCCACCGCTCGTTCCCGGTGGAGTGACGGAATGGGAGCTGCCAGCAGTCTTCGCCGCCGGCCCGTTGAGCATTACTCCGGAGGGGAAAACGGTGATCTCGCCGAGATCGGTTGCAATGGTTCCGACCAACTCTTTGTCAAAGGGCTCGCTGGTCACGACCGTCAACGTATTGGACCGGATCGGAAGCGAGTCGACCGCTCGCAAGTACAAGCCGCCGCTGTCACGTACAAGGTCGCGAAATCTGCCCGGTACGAAATGGGGGATGGTGAGGGACGTACCCTTGAATTCACTGCATAGCGGCAACGGCTTGTCGCCGTACCAGGCGCAGACCTGGCGCCGGCTCCAGGCGCGGTCGCGTTTCCGCAATCCCGCCAGCGACTCGGAGGCGGGATTGTCTCCCCGCTCCAGACGGGCCGCCAGTTCGTTGCTGACGGCGGCGTTGGCGGCCTCGAGACTCCTCAACTGGGAGTTAATTTCCGAGGTGACCACAAAGACGGCAAACTGTCCGGCGAGTCCGTAGAGTGTGATCGTGGCCATCGTCATCAGCAGCACGGCTGGAATTACGCCGATAAAAACGTAGGTGACGATAAGGCGATTGCGCAGGCGCCACAGAACTCTGCGCTTCAACCAGCGAAAGGCAAGGATGGCGAACAAGACGAGGGCAAGGAAGGCGAGAAATTCGATCCATCCATCCAGGTGATTGCCCCAGGAGGGAGCGAACAGGCCGAGCAATGTCTGCAGTCCGAAAAGAACGACCGCCATGGCCGCCAAATAGCAGGCCAGGCGCGCCATGCGGCCTTCAGGCCACAATCCGGCCTTGATCAGCCGGAGCCGGAATTCTGGATAAGACCATCGCATGGGTTCCTAGGGACCGCTATGAGCTTCGCGCTTTCCAGCCGAAATGGGGCGCGCGCGACCGCGCTACGCCCATTAAATTTCAGGATAGAGGTCGAAGAACGCTTCCAGGCTCGTGCGCAACTGCTTTTCAATCGCTTCCTTGCTGCCTTCGAGCACGTGCATGGTGACGTGGGCTTGCCGTCCATTCGTGAGCTTGACCGGAGCCTCCCCCACCTCGACCACATCCTCGGAGGGCAACAGCCTCATACCATAAACCAGCGTCAGATTTGCCATGCGTTGATTTTACGACGTAACGCCGGGCACTGCGAATTCGCACGCTTTGCGATGTAGAAATAGGACTTTCTCATTTAGAATTCGGCAGTGCCCAGGATTCTGGTTTCCCCACTCTGCATGATTCTCGGGCTGGTATCGGCGCAGCTGGTTTTGGCGCAGGAACCAGCGGGCGGCGCGCAGTCCACCCCGCCTCAGGTGAAGGTCAACATGCTGAATGTGTGTTCGCCGTCGGTCGAGGAACAGAAGGAGATTGCATCGGCGCTGGCGCGCGTTCCGAAACAACCGTTGTTCGGCGACGATTTTGAAGTTTCGCGCGGGCGCTCGACGGTGAGCGACATGCCGAACTTCCTGCAGCCGGGACAGAGTAACCATGTTCCCGGGGAGGCATCAGTGGCGAGCTATGTTCGGATTCGCCGCGAGTTTTCGGTGCAGGCGCTCTTTTCCAGCGTGCAATATTCCTTCAGCAATGACGGGGCAAACATGGTAGAGACGCTGGTGCTGCACGTGCGCGATCCTAAAGATCTGATTCAGGTGTCGCTCGAAGACAGTGCGTCGTCAGTGACCAGCTCCGAGGCGATGCTCGGGTCAAACACGCCGGCCAGCCGGGTGCGGCTGGAACGGTTTGGCAAGGCTTCGGTGGCGCTGGCGCGGTGTATGGCTGCCGCAGGCGGTCCAGCGCCGGATCAGAGCGCGTATGAACCCCTGTTCCGGGGCGGGAGCGACGTGCTGGCGAACTATCGGGCTCTTTTGAGCGTAAAGAAAATAGTGCCGGAAGAGCTGGCGAAGATCAGCGCAGAGAAGATCAGCGCAGAGACGAAGACGGCGGCAAAGGTCAAAGGGACTAAGGCGGCGCCATCGAAAGCGGCTCCCATAAAATGATTCGCATCCTTCTGTTCTCGCAGTGCGAACGAAACGGCCTGCATCAAAACGTCAAATCGGCCATCTAACTGTGCAACTGCGTAATTATTCATGAGCGAGACTCGAGAGGTTGTCATCATCGGATCCGGATGCTCCGGACACACTGCCGCCCTGTACGCGGCGCGGGCGAACCTGAAGCCGCTGGTCATCGAAGGGCACGAGCCGGGCGGACAGCTTTCGATGACCACCCTGGTGGAGAACTTTCCCGGGTTTCCCGAAGGCATTCTGGGTCCGCAGCTGGTCGAAAACATGCGCAAGCAAGCCGAACGCTTCGGCGCCGAATACCGAACGTCGCATCTGACCAGTGCCGATCTCAGCAAACGTCCGTTTTTGCTGCATCTGGGCGTGCATCAGGTCCACGCCCAGACTTTGATTATTGCCAGTGGGGCATCCGCGCGCTGGTTGGGTTTGCCGCATGAGCAACAACTCATCGGGCACGGAGTTTCCTCGTGTGCGACCTGTGATGGTTTCTTTTTTTCGGGAAAGGAAATCGTGGTGGTCGGGGGCGGGGACTCGGCCATGGAGGAAGCACTTTTTCTCACCCGGTTCGCCACGAAAGTGACCGTGATTCATCGCCGCGATGCGTTTCGCGCGTCGAAGATCATGCTGGAGCGAGCGCAGCACCATGACAAGATTCAGTTCCTGCCCAATACCGTGGTGGAAGACGTTTACGACATTCACCACAAAGAAGTCACGGGACTCAAATTGCGCGATGTGAAGTCGGGTAAGGTCTGGGATTTCCCAACGAGTGCGCTGTTTCTCGGCATTGGCCATGAGCCCAATGCGAAAATGTTCGCCGGGCAACTCGACACCGATGCCGATGGCTATCTGAAGACCCACAACTATGTGTTCACTCGCGTGCACGGAGTTTACGCGTGCGGCGATGTGCAGGACCGCCGCTACCGCCAGGCGATCACAGCCGCAGGAAGCGGATGCATGGCCGCCATGGAAGTGGAGAAATTCCTGGAAGAGCAAGGCCAGTGAGTGCGTTTGGCGCGTGCCCAGTGCTTACTGTGGCTACTCCGGTTATCCTCGGGAGCGTAAAACCCCGCAGTTCAGGGCGGGGATATAAGCGAGTTGGCAGCCACGTCACACGGGAGTCGTTTGCTGCTCAATGTACGTTTTCAAGATGTTGATTGGGGCTCCACCACGAGACGCAGCCAAGTAGGATGGCGACCAGAGGACGCCTTTCCAGTAGCGTCTGATTAGGTCAGGAGGTTCGAATCCCATCGTGAGCCGAAAGGCCAAGAAGGATCATCCCTGGCGCCAAGGCTATCCAGGGATCAGGCCCAACCATTCGCATCCCGAGATATCGCCGCTCGTTGCAATGCACTCCAACGATACAACAGCAAAAGGAGACATTTCTTCTATCGAGACCTCATGCGCGGCGGCGCACCACTTCGCATGAAAATGGGTTCGGCTTGACACGCAACTTGGTTCATCGACTGGAGCACTTGGGCTACTTCGTCACGCTGGCACCCCAGCAAAAAGCCGCATAGGCTACTTAATTTTCATGCCAGCTTTGACAGACAAACAAAAGACGAAACTAAATCTTGCGCAGGCAATTAGGGATATGCTAGCCTAGCGAACAAAAGACGAACACCACTGGAGTCCCCCGAATGTTCGCTTTTGGAGAGGAGGGGCCATGCTAAAAGCGTATCGCTACAAACTAGAGCCCAACAAATCCCAACGCTATGCACTGGCTCGCACTCTCGATGTTTGCCGAGAGTTGTATAACGACTGTCTGTTTCAGCGGAAGTTGCATCCCATCAGTCGTTACGAACAGTCAGCACAACTCACCCAACTTAAGGCCGAGTTCCCGGTCTACAAGAACGTCTATTCCCAAGTCTTGCAAAACGTCCTGGGTAGGCCTTGGCCTGGCCTTGGCCTGGCCTGGGTGAAACCCGACCAACCAGAATGAAAATTGGTGGAGGTGGGATTTTGGATCGAGCGATCAAGGCCTAGGTGTGGGCCCGGTCACGACTGGCAAATCCTCCGGTGTGATACAAATTTCTGTGGTCTTCATACCTGTGGCTGCCATTTCTTTTCCCGCCTTTTCCCACCCGGCAGGTACTTCATGCTGAGGGCGTTGTTCGTCCAGCTGTCTGAAAATCGTTCTCTGCGGAATTTCGCCGAACGGTCGGCGATCGGTCAGCGGGTTTCCGGCCGGTTTGTGGCGGGCACGGAAATTGCCGACGCGGTGCGGGTCACGCAGACCGTCAACGGCTCGGGCATGAGCGTCAGCATCGATAACCTGGGCGAGAACGTAACCAATGCCGAGGAAGCGCGGCACAGCGCCGGACTCTACCACCAGATTCTCGATGCCATCGTCGCCCACCAGCTGAACGCGAATATCAGTCTGAAACTGACGCACATGGGGCTGGATGTGGACGAGAAAATGGCTCGCCAACTGGTCGCCGGCCTGGTGAGTAAAGCGGCATCCCTCGAGCCGCCGGGCTTTGTGCGGGTCGATATGGAAGGTTCTCCGTATACGCAGCGCACCTTGGACTTGGTTCACGAACTGCATGACATGCCGGGGAATCAGAATCGCGTGGGCACCGTCATTCAGTCCTACCTGAAGAGCTCGGAGCGGGATGTCGAAAAGTTGCTGGCGGAAGGGATTCGCATTCGCTTGTGCAAGGGCGCGTATAAGGAAGCGGCGAGCATCGCATTTGAAAGCAAAGCCGACGTGGATGCGAACTACGTCAAGCTGATGAAGGTGCTGATGAAGAGTGGTATCTATCACGGTTTGGCGACCCATGACGAAAAGATCATCCGCGAGGCCAAGGCCTTTGCCACGCGGGAAAACATTGCCCCCGAGTCGTTTGAGTTTCAGATGCTGTACGGCATCCGGCGCGACCTGCAGCAGAGGTTGGCGCGCGAAGGCTGGCGCATGCGCGTCTATATTCCTTTCGGCACGGAGTGGTATCCATATTTTATGAGGCGGCTGGCAGAGCGTCCGGCGAATGTGTTTTTTGTTGCGCGGAACCTGATGCGGTCGTAGGGCGGTTTCTCGTTTCTCCGCTGCTTGGTTCAGAGACCACTTCCGAACGCTGCCGGCGCCAGGCGTTGGGCATTGAGAACGGAGAACGGAGAGCCGTTCTCCCCTAGGGCTGCGGGGCGTTTTCGCCGCCATCCGCCGGAGCCAGCGGCAGGCGGGTGACCCCGCGCATCATGTCGCGCTCCTGGTCGGAGAAGATGCTTTTGAAGCGTTCGGAGTCGATGACCGCTTCGCGCTGTTCCGGCGGCATGTTGCGCAAGTCACGAACGGCGGTCATCACCATGCGCCGGCGATCGGGAGGAAGCTGCCGCATGTGGCCAAAGATCTGCCGTGCCTGTTGTTTCTGCTCGGGCGTAAGATGCTCCCACGTTTCCATGCGGTTGAGCATGCGCAACTGCTCTTGCGGCGGCAAGTTGGAAAAATGCTGCAATCGCTGCCGAAGTTGCTGCTGTCTTTCCGGCGGAAGGCGGCGAAAGGCGGGATCGTTCTGCAGCTCGCGCTCCTGTTCAGCCGGGGGTAAGTCTTTATAGCGACGAAGCCAGTCACCGGCGTGACCTTGCGGGTGCCCTTGCCGAGCAGCTTGTGGACGTTGCGGTGGGGCCGCGGCCGCGCGTCTTGGCTGGGCTCGGTGGAAGGGGCCCGCCTGCGCCAGACCAGGCAGGGGAACAAGAATAGCGATCGCTAAACCGGCGGCCGCCAGCCAATCGGTCCTGTATTTTCCCTGCCGCATTCCCCCGCCTTGCCTTCGCAGTGGAGCCATCGCTGCCTGCTCAGTCGATCCCTGCTCAGTCCATTCCCGTGAAAATAGCGTAAACCGCCTACGGATTCGCTGCGACATTCTGCTGCAGCTCCAGATCATCCAGCAAGTCGAAATCGGAATACATGTCGTGATTCTTTTCCAAAGCTTGCAGATCGCTTACGGCAGTGCCCGGTTCAGAATTCGAAGCTTGCTCAGTATGCTTATAGATCCCTCCGTCGCCGGTGAAGAACACACCCACGCCCACGGCCAGGCAGAGGGTGAGCGCCGCTGCCAGTACGGGTCGCCGGAACCACTGGAACCAGCTCGCCTCCGGCTTGGCCATTTCTTCGCGCAGCCGCGCCTGGAGGCGCACGTCGAAGTACGGCGATGGCTCCGGAGCTGGCCACTGGTCGAGCAGCGCCATGGTCGCTTGCAGCGCTTGCAGCTGTTGGGCGCAAGCGCCACAACTCTCCAGATGTTTGCCCTCGTCCCCTGTGGGCTGACTGAATCCAGCCGCCAGGTCGGGCATCCGTCCACGAATTTCATCGCATTTCATAACCACATCCCCTTCAACTCATTTCGCCAGTGCCGCTCACAAAAAACAAATGAATCTATCTAAACGAATTCTTTTAACTGTTCCCGCAAAGTCTCATAGGCCCGGAAGAGCAATGACTTGGTTGCCGACTCGCTCTTCTTCAATACCTCGGCAATCTCCCGGTAGTCCATCTGCTGGTATTTGTGCATGATGACTGCCAGCCGCTGCTGTTCGGGAAGCGCCTCTACCTTCCGGCGAATCGCCATCATCCGCTCGCGGCGCATCATATCCTGTTCCGCGCTCAACGCCGCGTCTGGCAACTCGAGCGTGGCGCCGCTCTCCTCGTCCGGTTCGTCCAGGCTGACCGTAACTTCGGGACGTTCGTGGCGCGTGTCCCGGGCATGATTCACCGCCAGATTGGTCGCAATGCGATAGAGCCAGGTGGTAAATTTCGCGCTGGCTTCATAGCTCGCGCGCGAGCGATACACCCGCAAAAAAACTTCCTGCGCCAGATCTTCGGCCGCTGCCGTATTGCGTGCCATCCGGTACATGAAACCGACGATCGGACGGCGATATTTCTGCACCAGGTAATCAAATGCAGACTGATCGCCTGCCTTGGCCCGCAGCATGATCTCGGCGTCGGAATCTCCGCCTCCGACTCCAGCGGTCAACGATGAGCCCGGCGTAGTCGTCGCAGCCATCCGCATGCCCTGATCGAGGGCGGCAGTACTCACACTAGTTCCAACCCCGCGCTGGCCCGAAAGTTTCGCCTCCTGCGGATTCGATGGGGCCGGGGAAGTCCCCGGTGGTGAGGGAGATAGGGGTATGCGCGACGGTTTTGAGTCGGGTGCCATACAAAAGGGGAGAAGCCAGGCAGGGATCGGTGAAGTCGGATCGCTGCTCACTGATCCCCGGCCGCCGATTTAGGCTACCATGCCTTGACCCTGTGCCGAAACCCTGCAAGTTTCGCCGAAATTTTGCGCCACGGGAGAGTCTCGCTGGGCGTCGTTGCAACTCGTGCCTGGCTCGACGTCAGCTTTGCCTTTGTTCTCACCCGACTGGCGCTTTCTCAGCAAAATGAGCGCCGCCCGGTTTGTCTTTTAGCAGTCGGGCGCGTATATTAGAAAACTGAGAACTGTTGTGTACTACCGGCATTTGGCGAAGCACACCAGTGGGCGCAAGCCCACTTTTTAGTTTGGGCCCCTCGGGTGGTGCAGCTGACGCCTGTAAGTTATTTGATTCATGGCACTTGACGTTGAACGTGTGCGGGAAATCGCGGAGCGGGTGGCTGCCTCCAGCGGGCTCGAAGTGGTGGAAATCGAGTTTCTGGGTAGCGGCACGGTGCGCATGCTGCGAGTATTTTTGGACAAGCCTGCGGCGGGAAATGTTCCGCTGTCGGGCGTCACGCACGAAGATTGCGCGAACTTCAGTCGGGAGTTTGGCACGATTCTCGATGTCGAAGATGTCATGCCCGGTTCGTACACGCTGGAAGTTTCGTCGCCTGGGCTGGATCGGAAGTTGATCAAGCCCGCGGACTTCAGTCGCTTCACGGGCAGCCGTTTGAAATTGACGACGCGGCAGCCGGTGGGCAAAAACCGCCACTTTGAAGGACGGCTGGAAAGTTTCACCGACGGCCGCCTGACGGTGGACCTGAGCGTGGCCAGCCACAAGTCGCGCAAGCAGATGGGAGCGTCGGCGGGCGGGAAGATCGAGATCGATTTCGCCAACGTGGAGAAGGCGAACCTGGTGCCGGAGATTTAAAGGCTGGCGCCTGGCCTCGTGCTTGCGGAGAATGAAGTTGGGTTTGCTGTGCGCAGGCCGGAAGCCGAGCGCCGGAAGCCGATTGCTAGCGGAATACTTTTATGGCCAGCGAGCTCTACAACACGATCGACGCACTTAGCCGGGAAAAAGGCATTGATCCGCAGATTGTGGTCAGCGCGGTGGAAGACGCCATTGTCATGGCCACGCGCAAGTACTACAAATCGCAGGAAAACCTGCGCGCCAAGCTCGACAAGGAAACCGGCAAAATCAACGCATTTGCGGTGAAGACGGTGGTGGAGACGCCGGAGCAGGTGGAAGATCCAAACTTGCAGATCACGCTGGAGGATGCGCGCAAGGTCGATCCCGCTCTGGAAGTCGGCGGCGAGCTGCAGATTCCGAAGGTGACCGAAGGCATTTTGGGACGCATCGCGGCGCAACTGGCGAAGCAGGTGATTTTCCAGAAGGTACGCGAAGCGGAACGCGACACGGTCTACAACGAATACATCGGGCGTGTGGGAGAAATCGTCAACGCCACGGTGAAGCGCGTCGAGGGTCCCGATGTGATTTTCGATATCGGTAAGGCCGAAGCCCGCATGCCGCGCAAGGAACAGTCGCGGCTGGAATCCTTTGCCATTGCCGAGCGAGTCCGGGTGGTGATTGCCCGGGTGGAGAGAGCTTCGAAAGGTCCGGGAGTTGTGGTCTCCCGAGCCGCGCCGGACCTGGTACAGCATTTGTTTCAGACAGAAGTTCCGGAGATCTACGACGGAACCGTTGTGATTCGCGCGATTGCCCGCGAGGCTGGTGAGCGCACCAAGATTGCGGTCATGTCAAAGGACAAAGACGTAGACGCGGTGGGAGCGTGCGTGGGTATGAAGGGGATGCGGGTGCAGTCGATCATCCGCGAATTACGCGGGGAGAAGATCGACATCATCGAGTATCACGAAGATGCTGTAACCTTCGCCGAAAAAGCGCTGCAGCCGGCGAAGGTAAGCCGGGTAACCGTGGTGGACAGCTCGGACAAGCACCTTGAAGTCGTGGTCGACGACAGCCAGTTGTCGCTCGCCATCGGCAAGAAAGGGCAGAACGTCCGTCTGGCGGCAAAGCTGCTTGGCTGGAAAATCGATATCAAGAGCGAGGAAGAGAAGCGCCAGGAAGTCGAACTGCAGATGGCCGCGATGGCCCCGCAAGCGATGACTCCGCTCGAAGATGTAACCGGCCTGGGCGAAGGACTGGTGGAGAAGTTGAGCGCGGCGGGCGTAACCACGGTCGAGGCGCTTGCCGATATGACGCCGGAACAACTCGAAGCCATCGAGGGCATTGGCCCTAAAACGGTGGAAAAAATCAGTCTGGCGGTGAATAATTACTTTGCAAGCCTGGAAGCGGGCGCGGCCGAAGGGGAAGTCGGAGCCGAGGGCGTGAGCGCTGAGGGTGAAGTGGTGGCCGAAGATGCTGCGCCGCAAGCTGCCACGGAAGCGGTGTCTGGCGAAGTTGCCGCGGAGGAACAAGCGGCGGCGCCTGAGGCGACGGCGGAAGCCGAAGCCGCCTCGGACGAGAAAGAAGAGCATGAGCCAGAAGACGGCTCTGCTCCCGAAAAAACTGAATAGTCGTAATGCCAAGGATTGCACGCGCCGACGTCTTCGATGGCGTGCGCATGCAGGACGCTGACTCCGTGAGGATGCAATGAAGACTTAAAGCGCAACGCGGAGTACAAGAAAGGCCGGATGAGCAAGGTTCGAATCAACGATCTCGCCAGGGAGCTGGAAGTTAAAAGCAAAGCCATTCTCGACACGCTACCGATCGTCGGGGTGACGGAGAAGAAGACCCATTCCAGTTCGCTTGAGGAGCATGAAGCGGAAAAAGTACGGGCCCACATCCGCGGCTCGTCCGAGGCGCAGTCGTCATCGGCCCGGTCGGCGCGGGCGCTGCGTGGCGAGGAAGAAATCAAGACCAAGATTGACTTGTCGCATATTTCCCGGCCGGGAGATGTGTTAAAAGCGATCACGCAGAAGAAAGAAGCGCTGGCGACTCCGGCGCGGCCGGTCGCGCCTGCTGTGGCCGCCAAACCCGCGGTTGCGCCTCCGGTGGCCAGACCGACGCCGCCTCCGGCCGCGCCTCCGATTTCGGCATCCACCCCTGCAGCGCCCCCGCCCGCCGCGCGGCCCCAAGTCGTTGCTCCGGTGGTGGAGAAGACGGCTCCGCCTGTGGCTCCCCCGGTAGCGCAAAATATTTCCCCGATTCCAGCACAACCACGCGCGGCTGCGCCTCCTCCTCTTCCTGCTCCTTCGGTGGTGGCAGCGCCTCCGGCGTCTTCGATTGCAGCAGCGCCCGCGCCTCCTCCTCCAGCGCCCGCGCCGCGCCCGCCTGCGGCACCGGCGGTTGCCGGACTTCAGCCTCCGGCGCCGCGCATGATCGTTCCGCAAACTGGGCCGCGTCCGGTCTACAAGGCTCCGCCGCCCAGGGTGATTGCGCCCGTGGCCCAGACCAGCGCACCCGCGGGGACCATGCGTCCCGCGCCGGGACGTCCGGTACCGGGACAGCCGATTTTTCAGCGTCCGCGTCCGCAGGTTCCCGGTGGAGGTCCGCCGCGTCCCTTGCGTCCCGGGGAACGCCGTCCCATGCATCCCACGCGCCAGGCTCCAGCGGGTGCGCGTCCTCTGGGTGTTGGTCCGGGACTTCCGCCTCCGGGCCCGGCTCGGCCGGGCAGCCGACCGGGAGCGCCGGCCCGCCGGCCCGGCCAGCGCTATGTTCCGCGTGGCGTAAAAGAAGGCCCCATGAAGGGCTACACGCCGCCGCCGCGCATGGTGGTGTCGAATGAGCCCATGCCGATCACGCGCAACATCACGATCACGGAAGGCATCAGCGTCAAAGATCTGGCGGAGAAATTGGATGTCCGGGCGAAGGATTTGATTTCGCGTCTGCTCGGCCGCGGAGTTTTCGCCACCATCAACCAGACCCTCGACGCCGAACTGGCGAGCGAAATGGCGCGCTTCTTCGGAGCCGAAACCAATGTAATCACTTTCGAAGAGCAGGCTTCGAAAGACATTGATGCAGCCGCTGGCAGCGGGGAAGATTCCGCGATCGAAATTACGCCCCGCCCGCCGGTGGTTACGATCATGGGTCATGTCGACCATGGCAAGACCACGCTGCTCGACTCGATTCGCGAAACCAGCGTTGCCGAAGGCGAGGCGGGGGGCATCACCCAGCACATCGGCGCCTACAAAGTTCGCATTACGGACAAGGAATCTCCGGCCTACGGACGAGAGATTGTGTTCCTGGATACGCCGGGTCACGAAGCGTTTACCCGCATGCGATCGCGCGGCGCGAAGGCTACCGACATTGTGGTGTTGGTGGTAGCCGCCGATGACGGCGTAATGCCGCAAACCATCGAAGCCATCGATCACGCCCACGCCGCCGAAGTTCCGATCATCGTCGCCGTAAACAAGATCGATAAGCCGGACGCATTGCCCGATCGCGTGAAGAAGCAACTCGCCGATCGCGGCTTGGTGCCGGAAGAGTGGGGCGGCAAGACGGTATTCGTCGATGTTTCGGCGAAGAAGAAAACGAACCTGAACCTGCTGATGGAGATGATTTGCCTGGTTGCGGACCTGGCGGAGCTGAAGGCGACTCCGGAACGAGCCGCCACGGGCGTGGTGCTTGAAGCCAAACTTGACCGCGGCCGCGGACCTGTGGCCACGGTGCTGGTGCAAAACGGCACGCTCATTGCCGGAGACAATTTCGTCGTGGGCAACGTGTACGGCAAGATTCGCGCCATGTTCGACGATCGCGGCGCGGCGCTGGCGTCTGCGCCTCCTTCCACGCCCGTAGAAATTCTGGGCATGGAAGGTCTCCCCCAAGCCGGGGATCAGTTTGTGGTGGTCGCGGATCGCGACAAGGCGCGCGGCATCTCCGAATACCGCGAGCAAAAAGCCCGCGAAGCCGCACTGGCCAAGAGTTCGCGGGTTTCGCTGGAAGGCCTGGCGGAGCAGATCAAGACGGCCGGCACCAAGGAGCTAAACATCATCCTCAAGGGCGATGTGCAGGGCTCGGTAGAAGTGCTCAGCGACCTGCTTTCGCGGCTGTCGAACGAAAGAGTTCGCCTGCGCTTGCTGCGTTCGGGCGTGGGCGCCATCACCGAAACCGATGTGCTGCTGGCCTCGGCCTCGAATGCCATCATCATCGGCTTCAACGTGCGGCCGGAGCGCAAGGCGCAGGAACTGGCTGAGCAGGAAGAAGTCGATATCCGCCTGCACTCCATCATTTACGAACTGCAGGACGAGATCAAGCGCGCCATGACCGGCCTGCTCGAACCGACCATCAAGGAAACCTACCAGGGCCGCGCCGAGGTGCTCGAAACCTTCCGCATTCCGAAGGTCGGAACCGTCGCCGGATGTCGAGTGCTCGATGGCTTGATCAAACGCGACTCCGAAGTCCGCCTGCTGCGGGACAGCGTGGTCGTGTTCAAAGGCAAGATTGGATCGCTGCGCCGCTTCAAGGACGATGCCAAAGAAGTCACCAACGGCATGGAATGCGGCATCTCGATCGTAAATTATGGCGACATCAAAGCCCGCGATGTGATCGAGGCCTTTGCTACCGAGCGGATCGCCGCCGAAGTTATGGCATAAGAACGAGTGCTCAGTTCTCGGTTTCTCTGTTTTTGCCGCTTCTGATGACTGAGGACGGGGAGCTCGGAACGGAATGCCCATCGCCTTCCTCACCCTCGAACTGCACATCGAAGCCGCGCAGTCGATCAAGGACCGGCGGCAGGCAGTTCGCAGCATGAAAGACCGGCTGCGCACCAGCTTCAACGTTTCGGTCGCTGAACTCGATGCGGCGGAACTCTGGAACCGCGCCACGATTGGCGTGGTCAGTATTTCCAATTCCCGCGATTACCTCGATGGCCTGATGAAGAATGTGGAACGCGCGGCCACCCGCATCGCCAACAACCACGGCGCCGATGTCGCTGATTCCTTCGTGGAATATTTCTGAATAAACCATCCGGCGCAACCGCCGGCCTGGGCGGTCGCGCCCGGACTGGGCCCGGCGCGCCCTCCGGCAGATTCGCTCGCGACCGGAAAACCCCCGCATCGCATTGTTACTTCTGTACTTAGGAACATCGCATCGGAAAATCGCCGCAAAGCGCGCGACCATAGCGCTTCCGGAGCACACACTTGAGCCCATTTTTCTGATATTCTCATGCGTTTTACCTGAGGTGCGGTTCGGTGGAGAAGCGCGGGCTGAAATACCATCGCGGGCGGGTTGGCGAGGCTCTGCGCGAGGAGATTGAAACACTGGTCGAAGGCGAACTCGCCGATCCCCGCATTGGACTGGTAAGCGTGACGGCGGTGCATATCGCCGACGATGGCCGCTCGGCGCAGGTTTGGGTCAACGTGGAGGGCGATGAGGCGGATGCGGACGAAAGCCTGGAGGGTCTGGAAGCGGCGCGCGAATATATCCGTCATGAACTGGTGGAGCGGTTGCACTTGAGACGCGCCCCCGAGTTGTATTTCCGGCTAGACCGTGCGGAACAAGAAAAAGCCCGCGTCGAGGAATTGTTGGCGCGCGCCAAGAAGAGAAACAAGGCGCGCAAGGAATCCGGTGGAAAAAAGGCATAGTGACTTGCTCGAGGATGTACTCCGGCAGATTGGAGAACACCAACGATTCGTGCTGACCTCGCACGCCCGGCCCGACGGCGATGCCGTGGGATCGGCGCTGGCCTGTTGCCAGATTTTGCGCGCCATGGGCAAGCAGGCCGACGTTGTTCTGCACGACGGCGTCCCCCGCGTCTACCGTTCTCTGCCGTTCGCCGACCAAGTGGTGCAGTCCAGCCAGGTTATCGGCAACTATGAGGCGGCGATTATCTTGGAATGCGATAGCATTCACCGGACGCGGTTGCAGGGTTTAGAAAACCGATTTCTGATCAGCATCGACCATCATGTCAGCGGACGTCCTTTCGCCCACGTCAACTGGATCGATCCTCACGCGGTAGCCACGGCGGAGATGGTATTTCGGCTGGCGCGCCAAGCGGGTGTGAAATTTTCTGCCGATGTTGCGACCTGTCTTTACACGGCGCTGATGACCGACACCGGTTCGTTTATGTTTCAGGGGACGAATGCGAATACGTTTGCGCTGGCGCGCGAACTGGTGTTGGCGGGAGCGGATCCGGCTTATTGCGCTCGCGGCATTTATTTCGCCCATTCCGTCGCTAAGATTCGGCTGCTCGGCGAGGCCTTGCGCAGTCTGACAGCGGACGGGCAGCTGGCCTATGCCTGGGTCACGCAGAAGCAGATGGAGCAATGCGGCGCCATCGAAGAAGATTGCGAGGGTTTGGTGAACTATGTTCTTTCCATCGGCGGAGTCGAGGTCGCGGCGTTCTTCCGGGAGCTGCCGGATGGACGCTATCGGGTGAGCTTGCGCAGCAAGGGCAAAATGGACGTAGGCCATGTGGCCGAGACTTTCGGCGGCGGAGGCCACGAATGTGCCAGCGGGTGCTCGGTGGATGGACCACTCGCCGAAGCCGTGCGTCAGGTTCTTTCCCGTCTGGGCGGCGGACCTTCCGTACAATGAAAAACAATTGTTGATGGCTGATGGAAGAGCCCGAACTGCCGGTCTTTCCATCAACCATCATCCCTTCGGCAATTTCTTTCATGACCACTCGAACCCGCACGGATGTGTTGCTGATGGCAGGCTTCTGTGGGTTCTTGTTTTTCTATGGCAGCGGGCAATTCGGGCTGATCGGCGCCGACGAGCCGCGTTATGCGCAGGTAGCGCGCGAAATGCTCGAACGCCGCGACTGGATCACGCCCGTGCTGGGCGGCCATGCTTGGCTGGAGAAGCCTCCACTTTATTACTGGCAGGCGATGCTGGCCTTTTCTGTATTCGGCGTGAGCGACGTGGCAGCGCGAGTCCCGGCGGCGATCGACGCAACGCTGCTCGTGATCGTGGTTTATCTTTTCTTCCGCAAGTTTCGCTGTGGCGGGGAAGCGGATGCGGCGCTCATCACCGCTTCTTGCGCCGGAGTGATCGGTTACGCGCGCGCGGCTTCGATGGACATGGCGCTGGCTGCGTCGTTCTCCATTGGCATGCTCGCGTGGTGGGCCTGGCGCGCGGGCGGGAAGCGGATCTACCTCGCCATGTTCTACCTCTCGATGGCGCTGGGAATGCTGGCCAAGGGGCCGGTCGCGCCGTTTCTGGCGGCGGGGGTGATCCTGTTATTCGCCCTGGCCTCCCGCCAGTCCGGCATGCTCTTGAAAACGCTCTGGCTCCCGGGGATTCTGCTGTTCTCGGTGATTGCTCTGCCCTGGTACACCGCGGTCGAGATGCGGAATCCGCAATTCTTTCGCGAATTTATCCTGCAGCACAATTTGGCTCGCTTCTCCAGCGATCTGTATCATCATCGCCAGCCGTTCTGGTATTACCTTCCGGTTACGGCGCTCGCGCTTGTCCCCTGGACGGTGTTTGTGATTGCCGCGCTCGTAGAGCGGATGCGAGTCGGGTGGGCCGCGCGAAAATTAGTTTCTGCCCAGCCTGATTTCGAATGGCAGTTCAGCTTGTTCGCTGCTTGCTGGCTGATCGTGCCGCTGGGATTCTTTTCTTTCTCACAGTCGAAGCTTCCCGGTTATATTCTTCCGGCCATCCCCGCCGGGGCGGTGCTGCTGGCGGATTATTTGCGACGGCAACTCGCGGCTGATGAAAATGTCTCGACGGGATTGGCGGTGCTGCACGCGCTCCTGGCGGCCGCGCCGATTGTTCCTTCTCTGCTGATTGCTTATATCGTTAGCGAGCGTCGCCTGCCTGCGGGTCGACCCCTTATTTTCGCATTGGCGATGACTTTCGCGCTGGGGGCTGCCATTGCGCTGACGCTGGTCAGCCGGTTGCGCCTGCGCATGCTGCGCTTTGTGACTCTGATCCCGGTGGTGTTGTCGGTAGCGGCGGTGCTCAAACTGGGAGCGATCTCGATCGATCAAAAGCTTTCGGCGCGGCCGCTCGCGGTCGAGATGGCTGAGGTGGAAACGCGTCCGCTTCCGCTCGCGGTCTGCGGGGTTTCCCGCGAGCTGGAGTACGGGCTTAGGTTTTATCGCAACCAGGCGGCGCTGCGCTACGAGTCGGGAGGCGTGCCTGCGGAGGAACATCTGCTGGTGGCTCCGTCGACCTGGAAGGTGAATGTGGCAATCGAAACGGCTGGGCGGCGGGTCTTGCTGCTCGGCCACTATGCGCCGCAGAATCTGGATTACTACTGGGTTGCAGCGGCCGGCACCGGCCGTTGATAAGCCGGAGCAGGCACGGAGAAGCGTGAGTCCAAATCGCCGAGGCCGCCTGTTGGCGCCGCTTGTTCGCCGGTTTGCCTCCTGTCGGCGAACCCACTACACTCGGAATTTTGGCGCGCTATTCGCCGCTGTCTCTTTGCGGCTGCCGCTGCAGGAGGCTTTTGGAGATCCTTGACCTCAGGCATTTTTCTTCGCTGGACCTGCGCCCTCTGCTCGAGGACGAGACCCAGCTTTGGTCGCGCCTGCTCTCTTGGGACTATTCGGGTTCGGCAGAGATGATTCTGCGCTACGTCGATGCCAAGATCCTGCCCGGCTACGCGGCGGTCGATCGCGGCCGCGTCTTTGGCTACTCGTTTTTTGTGTACGAGGGCAGCAAGGGGGTGATTGGGGATCTCTATGTGAGCAACGGCAGCCGGCTTCCCGACTCGCGCGCGGTGGAGTTGAAGCTGCTGACCCACGTGATCGAAACCCTGCAGCAGTCTCCCGGGATTCATCGCGTGGAGGCGCAACTGCTGGCCCACGATGCGAACTCGGTGGCGCGCCCTTTTCTCGATACCGGATTCCAGCGCCACCCGCGGCTGTTCATGACATTGGATTTAGGGAAGGCGGCGGCAGAGAAAGTGCTCACGCACTCCGAAGTGGAAATTCGGCCTTGGACCGACGGCGACTACCAACCCTCAGCGGCGGTGATTACCGCCGCTTATCGCAACCACGTCGATGCTCAGATCAACGACCAGTATCACACTCTCAGCGGATCGCTGCGCTTTCTCAACAATGTCGTGCGCTTCCCCGGATGCGGCGTGTTCGATGCCGACTCGTCGTTCGTGGCCTTGGATCGCAGGGCCAGAAGTCTGATTGGATTGATCCTGTGCTCGCGGGTCCGCGCCGACGTCGGCCACGTCACTCAGGTTTGCATTCTGCCGGAGTATCGCTCGCGGAGAATTGGCGAATCTTTGATGGCGGCCACCGAGAGCAATCTGCGCAAGCGGAACTTCGCCCTGCTTTCGTTGACGGTGACCGAAGCGAATGCGCGGGCGGTTGGCCTTTACCGCCGCCTGCATTTCGATTTGAAAAAGGTCTTCGATGCCTTTGTGTGGGAGGGATAGAGAAATCTTCTGCATGTTCAAGCTGAAATGAGGCCGCCTGCGATTGGCAGACGGCCGTGTCGTCGAGCCCAACGGAGAACGGTTGCTACTTCTTCTGTTCTCCGATCGAGAGCAATTCCACTTCAAAAATTAGCGTTTCCCCCGGACCAATGTCGCTTCCTGCTCCCCGGTCTCCATAAGCCATATCGGGTGGAATAAATAACTGCCACTTCGACCCCACCGGCATCAATTGCAGCGCTTCGGTCCAGCCCTTGATGACTCCGCCGACCGGAAACGACACCGGCTCGCCGTGTTTGTACGAACTATCGAACTCCGTGCCATTGAGCAGCGTCCCACGATAATTGCAGGTCACCGTATCGCCCGGGGTCGGCTTGGGGCCGTTTCCCTCCGTCAGGATCTTGTACTCAAGACCGCTCGGCAAGGTCACCACTCCCGCTTTGCTTTTGTTGGCCGCCAGGAACTCCTCGCCTTGTTTCCGGGCGGCTGCACCTTTCTCATGCCCGTTGGCCTGCTGCTTTTGGCGGACTTCATTCTGCAGTTGTGTGAGGGCAGAGCGCTCATCGTCCTCGCTCAGCAGTGGTTTGCTTCCAGCCAGAGCGTCTTTGAATCCCCGCGCCGCCAGCGCCGGATCAATGGCCGCATTTACGCCTTGCTTGCGAAGATCTCCGCCGATCTTCATCCCCAAGGCGTAGCTGGCCTTTTCCTTCTGGGTCTTCAGGGTGAGAGCAGTGGTAGTTTTCCCAGGAGCCTTCTTGGCTGTGGTAGCCGGTTTCTTGGCGGCAGCGGCGGCTTGACCGGACGCCGGTTGACTGGGTTGAGCGGGGGTAGCCGGATTCTGCTGCGCCGAGGCAATCCCCAGCACCATCATCCCGGCAGCGACGAGTCGAAAAGGTATGGTCAGCAATTTTTGCATATACCTCTATTGTCCCATTGCGCGCGAGAGATGAGCAAACCTATCCCGGAAGCCAGAGCAGGCAAGCAGGGTGCAGTTTGAGAGTTGCGAAAGTGTGATTCTCGGTAAGAGTCATCCCGACCCGAGCCGGCCGTTCCCTTACCACAGCGAAAGCGCTGGAACTCGATGTCAGTGAGGGGCTCAAGATTAAAAGCGCCATCCCGAGCCGGGGGAAAGCGCTCGGCAGAATTCTTCGTTTTCCGCCTTCCGATCGCGATCGAGAATGCCATCTCGTACGCGGTCGACTATCCGCTCTCCGCAGCGGCTATTTTCTACCACATCCACGGCACCAGCCGGAAACGCGTGCGCTCGCAGTACTCCCGATAGCCCGGCAAATCCCGGCGCAGGGTTCTTTCCTCATGAATGAGCCGATAGATCAGCAAAGGAACCATCAGCGCGAGCAGCGGCAGCGCGACGTAGGAGCCCAACGCCAGAGGTGCGGCCAGCGTCGTCACCGCCATGCCCGTGTACATGGGATGCCGAACCAGCGCGTACGGTCCGCGGTCAACCACCCTCTGCTCTGCTTCTACTTGAATTGTGCTGGCGGCAAAGCTGTTCGTCTTCATGGCCCAGAAGACCAGCCAGTACCCCGTGGCAACGCCAACCTCGGCTGCCACCACGAGTGCAGGCGAAACTGGCCGCCGCCAAATCCGAGACCAGCCGAAGCGAAAGTCCAGTCCCGGCAGAATGAAAGAGAAAAACACAATGGCGACGAACAGCCTCTGAAACAGCCTTTGCTCCGGCTCCGCCTCTTTATTCTGCAAGCGCCGTTCGAGCAGCTGCGGATCATGTTGCAACAGATGGACAAAAAAGAAAGTCCAGCATCCCGCCGTCAGCGCCAGAAAGAGCCACCCCTGCCAGAAACGCAGCGAGCCGGCCGGCACAAACAACATGGCAGCAAAGAAAATCAGAGTCATGACCAAGCGTCGCGCCGCGCGTGTTCTCAGACTCAATCCGTTGATCAGGTTGCGCTTCACATTCTGCCTAGAATCCCGGCGGCCTTTCTTCCATCACGCCCAGCGCGCGCTCCAGCGCGAGCCCCGCGTTGACCATGGTTCCCTCCTCGAACAGGCGTCCGATCAGCGTCACGCCATGGGGCACACGTCGCGGCGGCGAAAAAGTTGGCAGCGGATGACTCGGGTCGGGCGCCCAATCGCTGCGCGCCTTCCCGACTTCGACGAAGCCCGCCCGCACCACCAGCGCCGGATGCCCGGTGAAATTCGTGATGGTCAACATTTCATCGCGCAGCGAAGGAACCAGCAGCAGGTCTACTTCGGAAAACAGCCGAGCCATTTCCTCCGCCACTTTGCGCCGCAATCGGTCCGCCTGCACAAAATCTACCGCCGAGAGGAAACGCGCCTGCCGGAAAATATTCGGCCACGCGTCCGGCACTTGAGCCTTCAGTTCGCGCAACCCCCCGCTGAGCGTCAATTCCTCGAACGCCGCCGCGGCTTCGGCGAATAGAATCAGATTGAGGGCGTCGTATGGCCAGTCGGGAATCGACACCTCTACCGGCACCATCCCCACTCTTTTAGCTACCTCCACCGCAGAGCGGTCCACCGCGGTTGCGGGATTCTGATTCAGCCACTGAGGAAAATATCCCACGCGCAAGCCCGCGACGCTGGCATCCGCATCGAAGTCTAGGCGACTGGGCACGCTCGCCAAGTCGTCCTTGTCCGGTCCTGTAATCGCGTGCAGTACAAGCATGGCATCCTCCACGCCGCGGGTCATCGGTCCAAGTTTGTCGAGCGACCAGCACAGCGTCATCGCGCCGGTGCGCGCCACGCGTCCGTAGGTGGGCCGCAAACCGGTGATTCCGCACCGCATCGAAGGACTGACGATGCTTCCACCGGTCTCGCTTCCGATCGCGAAGCCCACCAGTCCCGCGGCGGTCGCCGCGCCCGGTCCGGCGCTCGACCCGGACGAGGCTTCCTCCAGCAGCCAGGGACTCATCGTCTGCCCGCCGAACCATACATCGTTCAGCGCCAGTGCCCCCAGACTGAGCTTGGCCACCAGCACTGCCCCTGCCGCATGCAGTCGCCGTACCACCACCGCGTCTTCGCTGGGCACACGATTGCGGAACGGTTCGGCGCCGTAGGTAGTTCGGATTCCCGCGGTGTCGAGCAGATCTTTGCCGCCCCACGGGATGCCGTGCAGCGGACCACGATACTTGCCCGCGGCAATTTCCTCGTCAGCTTGTTTCGCTTGCCGCAGCGCCAACTCACGGGTCAGCGTGATGACGCAATGCAGCTTTGGATCGAACTTCTCCAGACGCGTCAGATAAATGCCCGTCAGCCGCTCTGAGGTAAGCTGGCGAGTCTCGATCCACCGAGAAAGCTGCGTCACCCGGGCGAACGCAATATCCTGCTCGTGCGCGGGGAGCGGACCGGCGTCGGGTCCGCTGCGTACAAAGCGCTCGCGCTCGGGCCCTGCCTTCTGTCCCGGCAGTATCGGATTCCACCCGGTCGCGGGGGCAAGCGTCGTTTCCAGAGCTAGCTTGCGCGGCCCGGTGCGCCGCTCGTAGAGCGCGGCCATCGTTTTGCGCCAACTGCCCGCGGCCACGGTGCGTTCGCTAGCAGTCATCTGAAACTGCAGCAGCTTCTCGGCCTCCGCAAAGGTCGTTGTCGACACTTCCGGTCCTACCGCCGGCCCGGCTCCAAAGGCCGGTGGAGCCCCAGGCGGCAGATCCGCGGACTGTCCGGGCGGACTTTGTTGCTGACCGCTCAAGCCGGCGGCTGAACCTAGTACCCCACTCACCCCCAGTACTGCCAAAGATGTCTCCGCCAGAAATTGTCTCCGCGATTTCCCCATAAATCCTCCGCAGAGAATTGTAGCGTCTAACATGCTGCTGAGGACCAAGCTGTCCGCTTGGCTAGCAGGTTCCGCTGGGACGATTCGGGGTTCCCGATTCTTGAGTTGGAAGGCTCTGCGTGGCCGGCACGGTGTAGGGTATGGTTCCAGCCAGGTTGGCCGCGCATTGCACGATTGCCTGGGGATCTCCCGGCAGCGTGGAGGGCAGATTCGGAATCGACTGGTCCGGAGTTTTGAAATTAAAGGCGCTCGTTAAGTCTCCCACCGTCGCCCGGCGCCAAGCGCTCAAATTGGGCACTTCGGCGCCAAATCGAGTTTCCAGGAAGCGCAGCACCGAAGTGTGATCGAACCGGTCCGAGGACACGAATCCGCCACGGCTGAACGGCGAGACGATCAGCATCGGTACACGAAAACCCAATCCTATCGGGCCGGTGACGGCCGGACTGCCGACGACAGTCGGGTCTGGTGCTGCGGGCGCGGTCACATATTCGCCGGCCGTGCCGGGAGGCGCCGTCACCGGAGGAACATGATCGAAGAATCCGCCGTTTTCATCGTAGGTTACGAGCAAAACCGTTTTCGCCCACAGCACCGGGTTCGCGCTCAGGGCACTCAGGATCAAAGAAAGAACATTTTCGCCAAAAAGCGAAGGCGCGGGCGGGTGATCGGACGTCAAGATCGACCCGATCAGCCAGGAGACCTGGGGCAAATTCCCGGCTGCGATATCGGCCAGAAAGTCGACAGGGAACTGCGGTCCGAATGCATACTGATGTAAAACCGAGCTGGGATCTTGAAAATTCTTGAAGTAGGAGAGAACATTATCCGAGAGAATTCCGCCGAGAATGGTCTCATCCGGCGACGAATACACCTTCCAGGAAATTCCTCGCGCCTGCAGTTGCTCGGGCATGGTGGTATAGGTCAGGCGACCATAAAAGGCCGCACGGTTTGTGACGATGGTCTGCAAAACGGGTCCGCCGTTTTTTCCATCGGGATCGAGCGACGCGGCCACCGTGTACAGCCGATTGGGGTCCGTCGGCCCGATTACTGAACAAAAATAGTTGTCGCAGATGGTGAAGGCATCCGCCAGGCCGTAGTAATAGGGAATGTCCGCCCGAGTGTAATAGCCCATGCTTAATACCGCGTCGTTGGAATTAATCGGCAACCGCGAACTCACAAAGCCGTCCATCTGGCCGTTGTCCCAGCTCTGATGCTGCGGCACCCAATCATGGCTAATGTCGTGCGTGCAGGCCGCATTCGCTGTTGCAGTGTCGAGATGAAAGGGCAAGAGTGTCCCGAGCGGCGAGCTCGCCGTGTTCGCCGGATCGGGTTGACGAAAAGCCGCGCTTTGATCGGAAAATCCTCGGACCCCGCGGTAGCTTCCAAAGTAGTGATCAAAAGAACGGTTTTCCTGAATCAGGATCACCACGTGTTCAATGTCGGTTAGTTTGGCGCAACCGGCCGCAACGGAAGAGACCAGCGGAGCCGTGCCACATCCCGGCAAACCCAAAGACGCCAATTCCGCAACCGCTGCCGCACCTCCGAGTTTAAGCAGTTCGCGACGAGTCAATTTCCGCATAAGGCTGGTTAGATGCCCCAGCCGGAGCAAAGGTAGGATCGTTCCTGGAACTTCGGAACTGTTCCCGCGGACGAGCAATCCGGAAAAATTCCCGTATTAAATATTAGAGTTTGCGGATTTCGCTTTTTTTCCACATGCGGGTGTGACCTCCGTCCCCGCTCCACAATCCCATTGAGCTGCGTCGAAGCTGGAAAGGCGAAAGCCGTCCGACGTCGGCTACGGCTTCGTCCACTGATCAACCCATGCATTCACCGTCTCGTACCATAACCGCGAATTCTGCGGTTTCAGCACCCAGTGGCCTTCGTCGGGAAAGTACAGCATCTTTGACGGCACGCCTTCCATCTGCAGCGTGTTGAAAAGCTGGAAGCCTTCGCTCACGTCGAGCCGGTAGTCGCGCTGGCCGTGGATGACCAGCGTCGGCGTCTTGAAAGTTTTGGCGTACTGGTGGGGCGACCACTTCTCATACGCTGCGCGATTGTCGTAGGGCGTGCCTTTGAACTCCCAGTCGTTGAACCAGAGTTCTTCGGTGGTGCCCCAGGCCGACTCGGCGTTGAACATGCCGTCGTGGGACACGATGCACTTGAAGCGGTCGGTGTGGCCGAGGATCCAGTTGGCCATGTATCCGCCGTAACTGGCGCCGAGCGCGCACTCCCGGGACTTATCAATAAAGCCATAATGTTGCTCGGCGTAGTCGAGGCCCTTCATCAGGTCTTCAAACGGAGCGCCGCCCCAGTCGCCATTAATGGCGTCGATGAACTTCTGTCCGTAGCCAGTCGAGCCGTGGAAGTTGATCATCACGACCACGTATCCGTTGGCGGCGAAGAGTTCGGGATTCCAGCGGTAGCTCCAGTCGTCTCCCCAGGCGCCCTGCGGCCCGCCGTGGATGAGGAACTTCACGGGATATTTCTTGGAGGCGTCAAAGTTCGGCGGCTTGACGACGAAACCCTCGACCTCATCGTCATGAGCGCCCTTAAACCAAAATGTTTCGAGCGGAGACATTTCGACCGGGGAGAGAATAGCGTCGTTGAAGTGAGTGAGCGCCTCTCCTCTCGGAAGGTTATCCCAGTCTACTTTTTCTGGGAGGACCAGTTTCCAAATCTCATTCGGCCTTTTCAGTGACATTCGCGTGAAAAAGAGGGTCTTGCCATCAGGAGAAAACGCCAGATCGTCCGCATAACCACGAGCCCATGCCTCGACCATGTTCATTCGGGTAATTGGAGTTATCTTCATACCCTGAGGCACGTTCTTGAGCGGTTTTGGCTTCAGTGTTACCGGATCGACCGTAGCCGACCAGACTACGTTTTGCTGCCCCTCGTTGCGTCCTTCTTCGTGGTTCGTGACGTAATAGACCCTCAGGGAATCCGGAGACCAGATGAACGTGCCGACCCAATCCGACGTATTAGCGGTAAAAACCTCCCTCGACTTGCCGGCACTCCTGTCGTATATCATCAGCCGAAACTGGTCGCTCTCGTATCCCGGACGCTGCTGGGCGCGGTAGGCGATGTAGCGGCCATCGGGCGAATAGAGCGGCGACGTGTCGCTGGCGGGATTGTCGGCGGTGATGTTCTTGGCTTGCATGGGCGAGTCGCCCGTGCCCACACGGACGATCCACAGATCGTTGTTGGTGGAAGCGGCCGGATTCTTGTCATGATTCGAGGCGTAGCAAATCTCCTGCCCGTCGGGCGAGAAGGCGTAGTCATCCTGCCCGCCAAGCGAGAACACGGGCGCGTCGTAATCGCCAGGAGTAAGGTCGAGAGGGTGATCGTCGATATGTGGTCCGCTATAGTCCTTGACGAATCTGGGGCCCTCTGCAGGAATCACGAACAGGTGAGTTCGTTTCCCTTCCTTAAACGTGTTCCAGTGCCGATAGAGCAGATGATCAAAAATCATGGCCTTGACCTTCGACTGCTCAGCTTCCTTCAGTTTTTGCTGGTTGCAATTCGCTTCAGCCTCGGGCACATGGTCGCATGCTGGATAGACGTTCGAGGTGAAGAGGATGTGCTTGCCGTCCGGCGACCATAGTTCACCGTCCGCCTCGGTGGCTAAGAACGTAACTCTGCGGGGAAAAGCGGCCGTTCCCTGGGCTACGTCGAATTCTGCGACCCAAACCTGCGAGCCGCCTTCTTTATTCGACAAGAACGCAAACCGCCTTCCATCCGGCGCCCAGCGCGGTCGGTCGGCGTCCTGATCGGCAATGATCTCCTTTTCCTGACCTCCCGTCGTGGGCACGATCCAGATGTGCGGCGTCTTGGTATTGGCTGCGAGATCGACGTCGACCACGCTGAACATTACCCACTTTCCGTCGGGTGAAACCTCCGGCTCGCCGACCCGCTTCAACTTCATCATGTCTTCGAAAGTGAAGGGATGTTTGGCCTGGGCGAACGCGAGAAATGAAAACGCAAGAACAAGAAGGACTAGAAAAAGACGGCGCATAAGCCAAACTCCTCGGCAAACGGATGAGTGTAGCACCGGTAAGTTGTTGGCTTCTAGCGGGGATGGGGTCGGGTAGTGTCCTAATGGTTAGGACACTACCTGGGGTCGGATGGGATCGGATCCTCAGGGCGAGAGGATCAGCGTGGGCTTTATCCCGGTGGGTTTAACATTTTGGACTAGTTCCAAATGGGGATTTTCTAACCAACCTCTTTTCCGAGCAGGCATCCAACTGAGTGGCAGAACTGCAGCACCCTTCCCTCCGGCCTCACTGAGCGGAGAGGGGTTGGAGGGCGGGGTCGCCGCGGTGCCTGGTTCGTTCCGAAAATTGGTCGGTTGCATCGTCCAGCGATTCTAAGCAGCGGCGGGCCTATGCCTTTCCGACGGCCTCGCCTGAAATTCGATAAACTAGAGCTATGAAATCCCGATCCGCTCGTTTGCTATTTTGTGTGACTCTTCTGGCCTGCGGACTGGCGTCTGGGCCTGCGCGCGCCCAGGAGGGTCCGCTCGAGAATACTCCTCCCGCTGGCACGACGCCGGAGGACGTCATCAAGCGCTTCGCCGCAAAAGAAACGGAATTTGCCAAGGCGCGCGACCAGTACACCTATCGCCAGGACGTAAAAGTTGAAACCGTGGACGGTGAGACGGTCGACGGCCAGTATCACGAAGTCTTCGACGTGATGTTCGACGATAAGGGCCATCGCATCGAGAACGTGGTGTTTGCGCCGCAATCGAGTCTGACCAAGATCTTTATGTCGCAGGAAGATTTTGAAGATATCCGGCATCGCCTGCCGTTCGTGCTGACTACCGAAGACCTGCCGGAATACAACATCCTCTATGCGGGCCAGCAAAAGGAAGACGAACTGGATTGCTACGTCTTCGACATTGCGCCTAAAAAGATCGAAGGCAAGAAGCGCTACTTCCAGGGACGCGTCTGGGTCGACAATCACGATTTCCAGATTGTGAAGACCTATGGCAAGACCGTCCCCGACATCCGGGAGAAACATGGCAACCAAGAAAATCTTTTCCCGAAGTTCACCACCTGGCGGCAGCAGATCGACGGCCAATACTGGTTTCCGGTCTACACCAAGGCGGACGACGAGCTGCACTTCAAGCTGGAAGATGTGCACATCAAGGAAATCGTGAAGTACGAAGACTACAAGCGTTTCGGCGCCAATTCCAAGATTCTCTACCAGGGCAAGGAAATTCCGAAGGACACTCAACCGCCGGACCAGAAAAAGCCTAACCAGAATACTCCGAACGCGCCACAGAAGTAGTGAGCCGATTTGCGGGCTCCGATTACTGCCAGTCGGCTTTGGACGAAGTTGGCTTCGGTTGATCTTGCAGGAGCCGCTGCAGCGGCAGGTTCGGCCGTGCCAATAAGCGGCACCAGCTTGCCCTCGCCGTGTTCGAAGGATAAGAGCCCTCCGTTATGGACACAGTCCACACCCCAGCTGTAGCTCGGGACAAGTACGTCGATCTGCACGCCCTCGGGCAGTTTGGGCTTGATTCCCCGGATCGCTCCCGCCTGGTTGACGCCGCCCGCGAGCGTTCCTTGCAGCAATTCAGGAACTAATGCTTCTCCTGCTGCGCCCGCATCTCGGCCTGTTTTTCTTCTCGGCTCACTTCAACCTTCCAAGGCTCACTTGCTCTCGGTATCTGGTCATTTTGACCCTCGGCTGCGAATCTCGGCCGCCACTTCTTCCGGGCTGCCGAACACGACCTTGTAGGGGATGCGTTCGGGATTCGCACATGCCATCCTGAGGAATTGATCCCAATCCAGGATGCTGATGGTTCTCTTCCGCGCTTTCAGGAAGAGGGAAACTTCCCTGTCAGCCCAAGCGAGTTCGTCGAAAAAGCTGCTGAAATTGCGACCCGACTGGCGTGCATAGGCAAGCGCCGTCTGTGCCCGGTCTGGGTCCTTGAGATTGCGGTCACGCTTCTTCATCGCGACATCCAAATCCCCCAGCTTGTCCCCGAAGCCCAAAAAACTTCCGAAGACCACGACAGTTTCGATGGTGAAGATTTTGTCCGCATCGAGGTTGTACTGCTCAACCCTCTTCAACAATCCTGACAGAGCATCCTCTGCCGTAGACCGGCTTACTTTTCCGGCAGCCGAAGAACGGACCAACGCCCTGCCTTTTTCAGTGAGCGGATATTCAAGGGCGCTGTTCTGCGCTTCGACATACCCTTGGGCCACAAGATTTGACGCCAGGGCCCTTGCGGATTTCTGACTCAGGGAAAACTGCTCCCGCAAATCCGGCAGGCCGAATGAGTCGTGGTGGTGCGACACGATGCGCCTGAAAAAATCGCGAACCTCCGTGATCGGGATACGACCGCCTGCACCGCAAGATACTTCGTCCGTGTTTTTGATTTGTAATGTCATGGGTCAAGTCTTCCGCATCGCGGCCAATGGCTCCTTGGTGCCATGAGCCGTCCTGCAAATCCTTTCGCATGATAACTTCACGCAATGTGAAGTATGGTCAGTGAGTGTATCTCGTCACTGTAAAGCATCTGGAAGAGTCGAGGGCAAAGTACAAGGACGCGGCTGGGGAAATCGAAGATTGGCAAACCACTGTTAATACAGCACGATGGCATAATTTTGAGGAAGTACGGAGCGTCTACAAAGACGCCGATAACGTGGATGGTTGCGTGATTTTTGATTTCCGGCGCAATCGGTACAGGCTGTTACGATCATCCACTACGCAAAGACAAAGACGACGAAGAAAAAGAAGACTCAACTGCACGTCTATATCAGCTCTTTTTTGACTCACAAGAAATATGACAATCGCAAAAATTGGGACAAGAAGTACGGGAGGAAAAAATGAGCGCAGCCCCAGTTCTAGCCAACCCAGCCAAGATGATCGCCAAGGGAGCGCCCCGCATTATCCATAATGACAAGGAACTGGAGGCCTATACTGACGCCCTTTTCAAACTCACTGCCTTGGAAAACCCTACTTCCGACGAAGAGGAAGCCATCGAACTCCTCACCTTGCTGGTGGTACGTTATGAAAACGGAGCATTACCCCATCCCTAACGCCAGTCCAGTCTCCGTGGTGCGGTATTTGATAGAGCACGGAAACCTCACGCAACGAGATTTGATTCCTCAATTCGGTTCGGAGTCTGCGGTCAACATGTTCCTCTCCGGGCAACGAAACCTCACCGTTGAACAGATTCCGAAAATCTGCGCCCGCTTCAAACTCAGTGCCGATGTTTTCATTCCCCGCACCATGGCAGCAGGCGTCGGGGGATTGAAGGTTCCTGCCGATCCTTTCGTTTGACAGACCTTGAGGGGTTCTCTCCGCCAGCCGCGCCCAAGCAACGGAATTACTGGGGCAGTTTTGTCTAGCAAATGTCTGGCCGCCAGGTGGAAAGACTGGCTTCCGCTCCCAAGATAACTTGCGGGGGCCACACGATGGTTTTCAGTAAAACAAATACTTGCGCCACTTATCATCCGACCGTCCCATCAGGCGCATGATGTGGCGGCTGGTGTGGAGGTTGAAGGCACGGGGCTCTCGCATCAGCTTCATGCCGGCTTCGGTAGGATGCTGGTTGCCCTTGCGGCGATTGCAGGAGTGGCAACAGGCGACTAGATTTTCCCAGGTAGACGAGCCTCCGCGAGAGCGCGGGATCACGTGGTCCAGAGTCAGTTCACTCGAGGACAGCACGGTGGCGCAATACTGACAGGTGTTGCGATCGCGCAGCAGAATGTTCTTGCGCGAAAGCGCACGGCTCTGGTGTGGAATGCGGCGGTACTCGAGCAGGCGGATCACCGACGGCAGGCGCATGGCTACGCGGGCCGAGTGCAGAAAGTGTCCGTTCTCTTCCTCGGTCATGGCTACGCCCTTGAGCACCAGCACCAGGGCGCGGCGCGCGGCGCAAACGTTGATAGGCTCGTAGGACGCGTTGAGCACCAGGACGGGCGCGAGCAGAACATGGCCATCGCCGGGCCGGTGCGTGGCCGCCGGCGAGAACAGGCCGACGGCATGCCGGGAGCCTGCATCGTGATCCATCCTCAGTGACATAACTTCCTGCTCTCAGGAGGCTGAAGCTCAATCCTCTTTCCCATCAAATCCGCTCAGCTTCCCATAGCTCTCGCGAAATGTTCCTCATTCACCCTAGCGGCCGGATCGTCAACCTCATCATCATCCGGCGGACCACCTGCCCCAGGGACCACCTACCCCATCCTTTAGACGCCAGTTTCGTGGTGCGCGCCAGGGTCGCGACCCACACCTGCGCGGCTCCGGCGCGGCGCAGCACGCGGGCGCACTCCGTGGCCGTAGTGCCGGTCGTGTATCTATCATCCACTAGAACGACTTCGCGCCCAGTGACTTCTGAGGGACGCGCGACGGAAAAGGCTCCGCGCAGGTTGACATCGCGCTGGTGGCTGGTCAGGCTGATCTGAGAAGGGAGCTGGGAGAAATGCAACAGAGGGTCGCTGCAGATGCGGCAGTCGGACGGAAATAAAACGGAGAAAAGACTCTCAGCTACCCCGCTTACCCAAACTCGGCTAACCCAAACTCGGCTAACCCAAGCTCGGTCAGAACCCGGCGAAGCTCCGCGCAAAACAATGGAATGCCCTGCTGCTACAAGACTGGCTTGGCTAACCCGGATTCGGTCCTCACTACTGCTGAAGACGGCCTCCTCATGATCCCGCGGATCGATACCGCGGCCGAACTTTGTTGCAACTGTTTTGCTGCAACCTCAGCAGTATAGCGGCGAACACGGCCGCTAGGCAACGTTCTGGGTGGATGCGGGCGTCACTTTAGCGGGAGTGATTCTCGGAGGGTCCGGCAGTCGCTCATGCACCGGAGTGAAAATCAGCCGGTAGTCCCGCCGAAAACATTCTCCGCAGCGCACGGGCTTCAGCAGAAACAGCGGAAGAATAAACCGTTCGCTCAAGGTACGGCGTCGCGAGCGGAATCCAACTGCGCTGCCACAATCGCGGCAATGGTATGGCAAAGTCAAAGGCCAATCGGGGGAGTCATTCATACTTGCACCTCTGAAAAGAAAGACGACGAAGGGACCGAAAACAGCTTGCCCTATTCTACACCAAGAAGAACCGGCCGAAATCTCTGTTAGATAACAGACACAGTGATGGCCGAGCGCCCTCGATGCCGATTCGGAAGACTCAGAAGGATCAGCTGGCATGCAAGCCTTTGCCGAGAATATTCTCAGCCCGAAAGAATTCTCTGTTGCAATGGCGGCAGCCGCGGCCCCAAAGTTTCGGCAACATTTTATCCTCGGGAGCGTAAAACCCCGCAGTTCAGGGCGGGGATATAAGCGACTTGGCGGCCCCGTCACAGGGGAGTCTTCTGTTGCTCAATGGCTCAATGTACGTTTTCAAGATGTTGATTTGATTGGGGCTCACCACCAGACGCAGCGAAGTAAGATGGCGACCAGAGGTCGCCTTTCCAGTAGCGTCTGATTAGGTCAGGCGGTTCGAATCCCAGCGTGAGCCGAAAGGCCAAGAAGGATCATCCCTGGCGCCAAGGCTATCAAGGTAACGTGCTCGCAGCGCCGAATACGGCTGCAGCTTTGAAAAATTCCCGGCGCTTCACGGTAAGCCTTCATTGAAGTTGGGAGTTTAATCACGCTTGAGATTACGGGCACCGGCAGGGTTCGTTGCCGTCAATTCTCGTCATCCTACGGATTCGTTGTGGCGCTCCCTCGGACAAGAGTTGCCGTGTGCGCTATACTGGCCTCCGGCGTACAGGACGCCGCCCGTCCGGACAGGACTGAGTCCACCTGAGCGACATGCTGACTAAGGTTCTCACGAACCTCCTTTTCGCCCGCTGCAGCGGACCCCGGGCATGACCACGAAGGAGGTCCGTCCATGTCTGATCGCTCCGCCGGTAAGTCGGCTCGTAAATTTATCGATCGTCACTTTCCCGTTCGTCCCAACCTCGATCAACTCCGGCATCAGGCCAAGGATTTGCTGCGCGCGGTAAAGCAGGGCGATCCGGCCGCGGTTGCAGAATTGCGCCAGCATCATCCCAGGAAAATCGAGCCCGCAGCCGCCAAACTCGCCGACGTTCAGGCCGCGCTGGCGCGCAGCTACGGCCTCGCGAGCTGGCCGCGGCTGGTCAACGCCTGCCGCATGACCGATGCGATCTGGCGAGGCGATGTCGACACCGTCCGCAAGCTGGTGTTGAGGGCTCCGGGGCTGCTGCATGAAAGCGCGCGCGGCGTGGCCGACAGCAACTGGGGGCCACCCATGTCGTACGCCGCCAATGTCGGGCAGGATGCGATCATCGCCATGTTGCGCGACTTGGGTGCCGAAGATCTGCAGCACGCATTTGATCGTGCATGTCTGCAGGGCCAGCTCGAAACTGCACGGCACCTGCACGCCATGGGGGCGCGCGTCGTCCCGGGACTGGTGATGGGGCCGTGTGAGACGCTGCAGGCGGATGGGCTCGCACTGTTGTTCGAACTGGGCGCAGAATTTGCCGACCAGCAAGGCGACCGCCTCGCCCCCATCGCCTTGCTTCTTCAAACTTATTGCCGTGGACCCCAGGGGAAACATCGTTGCCTCAAACTGGTGGCCGAGCGTGGCGTCGCTCTTCCTGACACCGCGCCGATGGCCATGCATCGCGGCCGCATTGATTTGCTGGAAGCGCACCTGCGCCGCGATCCTCAACTGTGCCATCGAACTTTCTCGCACCAAGAAATCTACCCTTCTGAGTTGGGATGTCATGCGGACCATTCTTTCGCGCTGCACGGCACGCCGCTTGCTGGCACGACGCTGCCGGCTTCGGCGGCCAGACCCCGCTGTTCGGCTGCGTGGTGTCGCAGGCTTACCTTTGCGGTCTGCAGCGAGATGCGGAGTTTGCGCGCCTTCTACTGGATCGGGGCGCCAACCCCAACGCGCGCGCTTCGTTGCGCAAGCAACTGCGCTTCGTGCCGGACGAGTCCATGCACGAATACCGCGACGTCACGCCGCTGGCTTGGGGAAAGCGCTTTTACAACCCGGGATCCCATGGTCACTCATGGGTAAGTGAGCCGGCCATGCGGCTGATTGCCGAACGCGGCGGGCATGACGGATGATGCGATGGATAATATTGTGCGGAGCCGGACCGCCCCAGCTTGGCGGGACCGGACAGCCAAGCACGGCTGTCCCCACACGAACTCCGGGCAGTGGCTGACGCCCCTACGGAACTTCACGGAACTTGCGTACTTGTCATGCTGGCTGGCCGCGTGCTAAGGTGCGCCGTTCCATTGTTTTGTGTGTTTTGTGTTTTGCTGTTTTGGAAAAATCATCCAGACGGCACAGCTGAATCGTTTTCGCAAAAAGGATTCCATCTATGAGCAGTCCAGCGACCGAGGTGCCCGGCCCGAAGAAGCACGTCCCCTTCGTGCCGGAAACCATGCACATGAAGGAGTTTACGCTCCGCGCCATACTGCTCGGGCTGGTGCTGACGGTAATCCTGGGAGCGGCCAACGCCTATCTCGGCCTGCGCGCCGGCATCACGATCGCAGCTACCTATCCGGCCGCTGTGATTGCGATGGCGGTGCTGCGGGCATGGAAAGGTACTTTGCTGGAAGAGAACATCGCGCGCACCGCAGGCACGATCGGTGAGGGCCTGGCTGCGGGAGCAATTTTTACCATCCCCGCATTCGTCATCTCCAAGGCATGGCCATCCTTCCGTCCCGCCGACGCCTACTGGAAATCGACGGCGCTGATGATGGTGGGTAGCATTTTAGGGGTCCTGTTTATCTCCCTGGTGCGGCGCGTGATGGTGGAAGATCCCGAACTTCCATTCCCCGAGTCGGTAGCTGCGGCGGAGATTCACAAGGCCGGTCGACGCGGAGCCCAAGCCGCGAAATATCTTTTCTGGAACATCGGCGTAGGCGGTGTGGTTTATTTGCTAGGCCGTTTTGGACTGTACGCTGCGGACAAGGATATTCATTTTGCCGTGGGCAGTCTCGGCCGCAGCCAAGTGCGGCTCGGCACTACGGGCAGCACCAATATTGTCGCCGCGGGCGGGACCAGCACCTTCGCCGCGCCCAGCGTTAGTCCGGCATATCTGGGCGTGGGCTACATCATCGGACTGCGTCTGGCCTCAATTCAATTTGCCGGCGGCGTGCTGGCCTGGGGATTGCTGGTTCCCATGCTGATATTTTTTCTCGGGCCGCAGTTGAAACCCTATCTTCCCGCGGATACTCCTGACGATTGGGCTGCGATGTCGATCGCCGTTTGGCGGTTCGTGGTACGCCCCATCGCGGTTGGCGGCATGCTCGTGGGCGCCGCCTGGACTTTATTCAAGATGGGCAAGAGTCTTACAGCCGGAATCGGGAAAGCGCTGGGCGATCTTCGCCAGACCGCCGACCAGCGAGCTCAGATGTCGCGCACCGAGCAATACATGAGCTCAAGAGTTGTGTTCGGCCTGATCGCGCTGATGTTTGTCCTCATGTGTTTTCTTTATGTGCACATTTCAGGCTTGTTCTGGCCCGCGGTGCTGGCGGCGGTGGTTATGCTGGTGGTCGGATTCTTCTTCGCCACGGTTTCCGGCAGTCTGGTTGGCTTTATCGGATCTTCCAATAATCCGGTTTCGGGGTTGACGCTCTCCACCTTGCTGATTGCCGCTTTGCTGATGGTTTCACTCGGCGTCTCCGGAACTCCGGGGGTGGCCACCGTGCTCGGCGTAGCCGCGGTGGTTTGTGTTTCGTCGTCGGTGGCGGGCGAGCTGTTGCAGGACTTCAAAGTGGGCTACATCCTGGGAGGCACGCCTCGCAAGATTCAAATTGCAGAATTGATCGCGGTGGTGGTGGCGAGCCTGGTGATGTACTGGCCGCTTTACCTGCTGAACACGGCGTTCGGTTTTGGCAGCCGTCAACTTTCGGCGCCGCAAGCCGGGCTCATGGCTACGCTGGCCATCGGCATCGTCGGCGGTGATATGCCGTGGCCGCTGGTGGTGGTGGGTATCTTTTTCGGCATCGGATTGATCATGATGCAAGTCCGCAGTCCCATGCTGGTGGCGGTGGGCATGTATTTGCCATTTGAAACTACCTTCGCGATTTTTATCGGCGGAGTCTTCCGCTCGCTGGGGGACTGGCTGGCCAAGCGCCGCGGGCT
>Ga0210406_10000443_pt1 | contig 56592 bp, 43 predicted proteins | sample IncBWC30MmetaG_FD_155454 | JGI IMG/M metagenome (GOLD analysis project Ga0210406, IMG submission 155454) | Forest soil microbial communities from Barre Woods Harvard Forest LTER site, Petersham, Massachusetts, United States - Inc-BW-C-30-M | ecosystem: Environmental > Terrestrial > Soil >...
CAGCTCAACGGCCGGCCCATCGTGTGCTGCGCCATGGAGTTCAATTTTATCGGCGGCTCGATGGGCGCGGTGGTCGGAGAGAAGGTGACCCGCGGCATTGAACTGGCTGTCGAGACGCGGCAGCCGCTGGTGATCGTCTCCTGCTCCGGCGGCGCTCGCATGATGGAAGGCACCATCAGCCTGATGCAACTCGCCAAGGTTTCCGCGGCGCTGGCCAAGCTCGACGAAGCGAAGGTGCCCTATATCTCCGTGATGACCGACCCGACCACCGGCGGCGTGACCGCCAGCTTTGCCATGCTCGGCGATCTCAACATCGCCGAACCCGGCGCATTGATCGGCTTTGCCGGACCCCGCGTCATCGAGCAGACCATCCGCCAAAAGCTGCCGGAAGGCTTTCAACGCTCGGAGTTTTTGTTGGAGCACGGCTTTCTCGACGCCGTCGTTCCCCGCAAAGAGATGAAAAACTTCATCGCCAATTCTTTCGACCTGCTGTTGAGCTGAAATGAATTACGACGCCGCGGTGCGGTACTTGCTCTCCCTTGGCAGGGAATTGGCTGCTCCGACGCAGGCGGCGGCCGCTAAATTTGATCTTGAAAACATTACGGTGCTCGCCGAGCGCCTGGGGCGGCCCGACCGCGCGTATCCCTCGGCGCACATTGCCGGGACTAACGGCAAAGGCTCGACAGCGGCGTTCCTCGAATCGATTTTGCGGCGTGCCGGTTTTCGCACCGGGCTGAACACTTCGCCGCACCTGGAAAGAATCAACGAACGCATTCGCGTGAATGGCCAGGAAATCAGCGATCACGACTTTGCGGAAACGCTGACGCGCATTCAGTCGCTGATCGAGGAGCTGCTCGCTGCCGGGAAGCTTCGCGCGCATCCCACCTATTTCGAATGCGTGACTGCTATGGCGTTCGAATATTTTGCCCGGGCTCACGCGGACTTTGGGGTCTTCGAAGTCGGCCTGGGCGGACGGCTCGATGCCACAAATATTCTGACTCCCGCGATTTCCGTGATCACCCGCGTCGACTTTGACCACGAAAATTTTCTCGGGCATTCCTTGCGCGAAATCGCGGGCGAAAAGGCCGGCATTCTGAAACAGGGCATTCCGGTTGTTCTTGCCGCGCAGCAGCCCGAAGCGCGGGAAGTCATTCTGGCGCGCGCCAGGAAACTGGGCTGCCCGGTCATCGAAACGCCCCTGGCGTATCGCGTGGACGAGCAGGCGATGGAAAACGGGTGCGCCCGCGCGCGAATCACGGAAATTGCTTCGGGCTGGTCCGCAAAGCTCGCTCCGCAATTGGCCGGGCGTTTCCAGTTGCAGAACGCGATGAACGCCGTGGCTGCGGCTCGCGCTCTAGGCGCGCGCGGCTGGCGGATTCCGGAGCGCGCGATGGAAGAAGGCATCGCGGATGCAATTTGGCCGGGACGCCTGGAAAAACTGCAATCGCGGCCCGACCTTTATGTTGACGGGGCACACAACCCCGGCGCGGCGCGGGAGTTGGCCGCTTTCTGGGAAGAAAATTTTGCGGGCCGCAAGATTTTCCTTCTTTACGGAGCGTTGCGCGATAAAGCGGTCGACGAAATCGCCGGAGTTCTCTTTCCGCGCGCCACCGAAGTGGTCTTCTCCGAGCCGCGCACCTCGCGCGCCATTTCTGCTGCGCAGCTCAGTGAGATTGCTGCGCACCATGCGGCCCGGAGCTCGGTCATCGCCGAAGCGGAGCAAGCGCTCGACTATCTTCTTTCCAAAGCAGCGCCCCAAGACGCCGTTTTCGTCACCGGTTCTCTCTATCTGGTCGGGCAACTCCGCCATTATTGGAAACATCGAGCACAGGTCGCCGCGAGCTGAAAAACACCGTAAAATGTCCGCTTCTCTTGGAGCGAAGGCAAGAATGGCGAAAGAACCTACTTTGGCTGGGAAGACTCCTCTGGTGGGGATCATCATGGGATCTTCCTCGGATTGGGAGACCCTGGAGCACGCGGCCAAGACGCTGGAGGAGCTCGGTGTTCCACATGAAACACGCGTCGTGTCCGCGCACCGCACCCCGGATCTTCTTTTTGAGTACGCCTCTTCCGCGGAACAGCGCGGCATCGAGGTGATTATTGCCGGTGCGGGCGGCGCCGCGCATCTGCCGGGCATGACTGCGTCGAAAACGACGTTGCCCGTGCTGGGCGTCCCGGTGGAGTCAAAAACGCTAAAAGGCTTGGATTCGCTCCTTTCCATCGCCCAAATGCCCGGCGGCGTTCCCGTCGGCGCGATGGCAATTGGCAAAGCCGGCGCCATCAACGCGGCTTTGCTGGCGGCGGCCATTCTTGGCGCGAAGCATCCTGAAGTGCGAGAGGCGTACCGGAAATTCCGCAATGGGCAGACCGCGCGCGTGCTCGCCAACCCGGACCCGAAAGCTCCCGGTCGCGCGCTGGGAATTGCGACGGCTTCCGCGCCCGGAAAAAAAGGAACGCGCGCGTGACCATCGGCATTCTCGGCGGCGGGCAGCTGGGGTACATGCTCGCGCTCGCCGGTTATCCTCTCGGTCTTCACTTCCGGTTTCTCGATCCTTCGCCGGAAGCTCCGGTGGGACGCATCGCCACACGCATCACCGCCCAATTCACGGACCGCACTGCACTGAAGAAATTTGCGGCCGGACTGGAGCTGGTAACCTATGAATTCGAGAACGTTCCCGTCGAAACGGTACGCTTTCTCGCCGAGCTCGTGCCTGTGCTCCCGCCTCCCGCCGCGCTCGAAGCGGCTCAGGACCGCTTGAACGAAAAGCGGCTTTTTCAAAGACTGGGCATCGCCACCACCGAATTTGCCGCCGTTGCCGGCCGCGAAGCGCTCGATGGCGCGGTCCAGCAGATCGGGTTGCCCGCGATTTTGAAAACCTGCCGCATGGGCTACGACGGCAAGGGTCAATGGATTCTGCGCAACGCGGAAGATGTTTCCAGGGCTCAAGATGAATTACCCGCGACGGACGCGGCAGCGCGGAAACGCAAAGGCGCCGACGGCGCAGAACAGGCGCCGTTCGTGCTGGAGCGCCTCGTCCCTTTCGCTCGCGAACTGAGTGTCCTGGCGGTGCGCGGACGTACGGGCGAGACCGCCGTCTATCCGCTGGTGGAAAATCACCATCGCGCGGGGATCTTGCGATTGTCCCTGGCGCCGGCGCCGCAACTCGATCCCGCGATTCAGCAGACCGCGGAAGATGCGGCACGCCGCGTCTTCGACGCGCTGCAATATGTCGGGGTGCTGGCCATTGAGTTTTTCGAGAACGAAGGGCGCTTGCTGGCCAACGAAATGGCGCCCCGCGTCCACAATTCCGGCCACTGGACCATTGAGGGCGCGGTCACCAGCCAGTTCGAGAATCACCTCCGCGCGGTTGTGGGCCTCCCACTAGGCTCGACGCAAGCGATTGGCTGCTCGGCCATGCTCAACTTAATCGGCGAGCTGCCCGACTCCGCCGAGGTTCTGGCCGTTCGCAACGCGCACTTGCACCTCTACGGCAAGTCCGCACGCGCCGGCCGCAAGCTCGGCCATGTCACGCTGATTGCCTCCTCACCGGAGCAACTCGCCTCCCGCCTCTCCGAGCTTCCCAGCCATTTCCACCGCCCCGAATTCGGCCTTGATACCGTCTTGCGACATTCCGTATCAGCACGAAGCTAACTGGATGCGGGTACGAGCCTTGGGGCCCGTTGCGATCTGCAGGCGGCCAATCCCCCGTGTTGGCGCTTCTCCATCGCGAATGCTACGATTTAGTGTTCTATGTCCCCCGCAACGACATCCGGACGTGCCTCGCGTCGCCCTCGAGTGGGCATTCCTTGGCGCACCTCCCAGGAAGAAATCGAACAGAACCACCCCAAAATCAAGAGCTACGAAGACGCCGTCCGTCGCGCGGGCGGGGAACCTGTGTCGTTGACCTTGCGTGATCCGCTTGCGCTTGACCGGGCTCTACCGACCCTGGACGCCTTCGTCCTGCCGGGGAGCCCCGCCGACGTGGAGCCCACGGAATATGGAGCGGTGAACCGCGGCCTGTCCGAGCCTGCTGATTTGGCTCGAGAGGCGGCTGACCGGGCAATCCTGAAACATGCCTTTGCCGAGGAGAAGCCGGTCCTGGCCATCTGCTACGGTTGCCAGCTCCTGAACGTATATCTGGGCGGTACGTTGATCCAGGATTTGCGGGCGGAGACCGGCACAACCGTGCCGCACCGAAAAAAGGACCTGAAACCGGAACCAAAAGACGATCCACGACATCCCGCGGCCTTCGAGCAGGGCAGTCGGCTGGCTGCCATCACCGGCAGCGCGCAGGGGGAAGTCAACAGCTCGCACCACCAGGCCATCGCAACACCGGGTAAGAGCCTGCGCGTCACCGCGCATGCCGAGGATGGGACCGTGGAAGGTGTCGAGTGGACCGGGGACCCGAACTGGGTCGTGGGCGTTCAGTGGCATCCGGAGCGGATGCTCGGCGACGCCGCGACGGAGCGATTGTTTGGCGATTTTGTAGAAGCGGCGCGGAAGGTTCGCAGTTCCGTGGCGGAAAAGGTCTAAGGCACAGCCGGCCGGAAAAAACTGCTCGCCGTCGGCGTTTTATTTTTCCGCTTTCTGCTTCGTGCGCGTGATCTTGGGGGAATCATGATTTCACTGGCTGGCAAGGCGGCGCTCATCACCGGGGGTTCGCGGGGAATTGGCGCTGCGGCAGTCAAACTGTTCGCGCAGGCCGGCGCGGACGTCGTCTTCAACTACAACAAGGCCAAGGAAGCGGCCGAACAAGTTCAGCAGGAAGCGGGCAAACACGGCACGCGCGTCGAAGCGTTCAAAGCAGACGTGGGACGCCATGCCGATAACAAGAAGCTGGTGGAGTTCGCGATTTCGCGCTTGGGCCGCCTCGATATCGTGGTGGCCAATGCCGGCGTCTGGAACCCGGACGACCTGCCCATCGAAAAAATGACCGAGAAGCAGTGGGACGATATGCTCCGGGTCAATCTGAAGAGCGTGTACTCCATCATCCATTTTTCCGTGCCGCAGATGATCAAGCAAAAATCCGGCAAGATTATCCCGATCAGCTCCACCGCCGGACAGCGCGGCGAATCGTTTCACACGCATTATGGCGCCTCGAAAGGCGGAATTATCAGCTTCGCAAAGGGGCTCTCCACGGAGCTGGCGCGACACAACATCCTGGTGAACTGCGTCGCGCCCGGCTGGGTGGCCACGGATATGTCCAATCCGGTAATCAACTCGAAAGCCGGAGGCAAAGCGATTGCTGCGGCGATTCCCCTGCGACGCCCGGGCACCGCTGAGGAAATCGCCGGGCCCATCTTGTTCCTCGCTTCCGACCTGGCCAACTTCATGACCGGAGAAATCATCAATGTAAACGGAGGGGCGATCCTGTGCGGTTGAGGTATGCCAACAATCTCCGCGGGATTCTGGCGCTTGCCGCGCTTCTAGCGCCGCTGTCCGCGCAGCGTGCGTACGCGCAAAACCCGGACAACATGATGCCGGAGGAGCGAACAGCCAAGGGTAAACAGGTTCTGGACCAGTTGATCACCGCGCTCGGCGGCCCAACCTATCTTGATATCCGCGAGAGCAATTGCGAGGGGCGCCTGGCGCAGTTTGGTCACTCCGGCGAACTCACCGGCTACACCCCCTTCAAGGTGTACTGGCGCTTTCCGGACAAGAATCGCACCGACTTTTCAAAAAAAGGCGTCATCGTCAACGTGTATAACGGCGATCAAGGCTGGACGCTCGATCGCGGCGGGGTCTCGGAGCTGAGCACCGTGGCGGTTGCGGATTTTCAGGAGCAGGCCAAGCGCGACATCAACAATTTGCTCCGCCTGCGGCTGAAAGAGCCGGGAATGGCCATCCGCTACGGCGGGGTCGACGTCGTGGATCTCCGGACGGTGGAATGGGTCGAACTGACTGACGCGGAACAACGCGATTTCCGCTTGGCCGTGGACCGCAGCACCCATTTTCTAGTACGCAGCGTCGTCACCCTGGCGGACGATACCTCTCCCGACCGCAGCGTTGAAACGCACATCTACACGAATTATCAGCTAATGGACGGCGTGCAGACGCCGCTGCAGATCACGCTCGACCGCAACGGCCGCCGCATCAACCAGGTCTTTTTTCAATCCTGCAAATACAATCCGGGGTTTTCCGAAGATTTCTTTACCAAAGCCGCTTTGGACAAGCGCTTCTCTGAAGTCGGCAGCAAGAAATACAAGGACGAAAAGAAGAAGGACAAAGAAGCAGAGAAAGACAACTGAGATATTGCCCGGTGGCGCTCGTTCCCCGGGCCACGAAGGGCGGCCAGCGCTTTCATCCCGCCAGTCAAGCCTTCGGCTCGCAAGCTTAGTGCACTACCTCCGACACAAAAACCAATCGCACTCCTTGCAACTTGGCCTCCGGTAAGACCTCCCGCAGAGCTTGCAGCGTGGCGGCATGCGGATGCCCGATAGCAATGGCGTCACCCTTCTTGCGAGCGTCGCGCAAGGCAAGTTCCAATTGCTTGCGGACCGCGCCCACTTCCGGGACGTCATCGAGAAAGGGAACATTGCGGAATCCGGAGCGCACACCGATGCGCTGCGCCGCGTCGTACGCAACGGTGGCCACGGTGGTGCGGCTGTCGACGTAAAACAGGTTGCGTTCCCGCAGCACCGGCATCAGCTCGTCCATCAGCGCTGCGTCCGCCGTGGACTGCGAGCCTTGATGATTGTTCACGCCGGCGACATCTGGAACGGCTTGCAGCAAATTGTCCACCAGTGCGCTGACTTCGCCGGCGGACATCCCCGGCCGCAACTCCTGCTCCTCCGGCCGCTCATTGCCTATGGACTCCATCGGCAGGTGCAACATGATCTGATAGCCGCGGCGATGCGCTTCTTGGGCGATTTCGATTGACCTGGGATGATTCGGCAGCACCGAAATGGTAATCGCACACTGCAGCGCAAAGATAGCGTCCGCGGCGGCGCGATCGTTTCCCAGGTCATCGATGATTATGGCCAGACGCGCGCCTTCAGCTTGCTTCGGTTGAGGCGCTTCGTGCGAACCGGTCTCCGTCAGTTCATGAAAATGAATCATGTGGGTCACGCTGCTCGCGCGGCGGTAGGCGTACAGCATTCCCTCGCGGCTTTCCAGCGGGCCGTCTCGGCTTAAGCGGTGGCGAGTGGCGATGCCGTTCATCGCGCGCAACAATTCAAAGACGATCGCCCGCGAAGAAGAACTGGAGTCGGCCCGAATCGTGACGTTGATGACATCAAAGCTAGCTGGGTCTTGGTCTGTTGCGCTTAGCTCGCTGCTTACGTCCGCCGGCGCCGCGGCCTTCATGGCCGTCAGAAACTCTCGTGTAATCGCGTGGATTTCCGCCGCAGGAGGCTTTTCCGCTTTCTTGCAACCACCCAAAAGGGCAGCCAAGACGCCCAGGGCCGAAAGAAAGGTACCCGCCCGAAGCAGCCGGGGCTGGCTGTTCACCGGCGGTTAAGCGGCTTTCTTCGCCGGCGCTTTTAACAGGTCGAGGGCCTTGTGGAACACCGGATCTTCCGGAGACAGCGGGCGCGGCCCGGAAGGCGCTTCTTTGGATGTGGCCGAGTTGTCGTCGCTGACGTCATTATCATCCTCGGCGGCTGCGCGAACGACTTCCGAAGGCGTCACGCCCTCGTCCAGGATGGACTTGCCGCCGGCGTTGTAATAGTTCGCCACCGTCAGGAACAAGGCCGAGCCGTCATCCAGCGTGATCAGCTTCTGCTCCGAAGCCAGGCCGAAAGTGCGCTCGCCCACCACGTCGCCGCGATGGTTGGCTACCATTGCCGAGGCCAATACTTCCGCGGCTCCCGACGTTGTGCCGTCAATCAAAACAGAAACGGAATTGCGCCAAACCACCTTGCCAGATTCGGCGGCAAAGGTTTGCGCCGAAACGGTCTGTCCGCGCAGGGTGGCGATGGTACCGGAAGGAATGAAGAGGCGCGCGACGTTGACGCCTTCCGAAACGGGTCCGCGGCCGCACTCGCGCAAGTCCAGAATCACTTTGCGAATCCCCTGCTTCTCCGCCTCGGCCAGGCGATTGCGAATTTCATCCGCACGCCCGGGATCCAGGGAAGGGATGCGCAGCGCCAGAATGTCCGGATCTATTTTTTCCGCGGTAATCTTGGGCACCGCCAGCTTCTGCCGCACCACGTCGACTTCTTCAGGCTCGGCACGTCCGCGGCGGATCACGCCGACTTTTACACCGCTGCCGGCGGGGCCGTTCAACAGGTTCAGGGCCTGGCCCACGGACATGTCGCGGGTGGTGAATCCGGCTACGGACTCAAAGATGTCGCCGCTGCGTATTCCGGCCTTTTGCGCGGGGCTGTCCGGCAAAACGGAAATCACGATGACGTAGCCGAAACGTTTGCTCAGATTGAGGCCCGTCTCTCCGGTGCTGGCGCTCTGCGCCTTCTGCTTGTATTCGGTGTATTCGCGCGGGGTCAAATAACTCGACTGCGCGTCCAGTGACTCCAGCAATCCATGCAAGGAACCGGCCGTGACCAGCCGCATGTTCGGCTCATCGACGTAGTCGGACTGGATCTTCTGCAAGACTTCGCCGTAGACCGTCAGCGATTTGTAAGCTTTGTCGTCGGGTGTTCGTCCGAGAACGTGGCCAATTCCCGCGTAACAAACGATCGCCACCGACGCCACTAGTATTCCGATACGCGCTGCTCGATTCATCATTCACCTTGCCTAAGAAAGGCAGTCCCAGTATAACACCGCATGACAATGGGACGCAGACCGAGAGGGAAAGGAAGCCTCGAGGGTTATCCCCTGCGGGGAAAGGGGGAACGCGTGTTCCACAAAGACACGGAATAATAGGGGAAATGTTGCTAAATTACCACACGCAAGGCATCCTGCGGCCTTTCCATGCCTATAAGTTGTTGATACTAAGGAACAAACGACGCATTCTTTGCATGACAATGTGCTAGTATTTGGTGAGTCGATGCTCCAAACCACCATTGCGAATCCTGCTTCCGCCGAGGGCGTGGGCCTGCACACCGGCGTTTACGGGCACATCCGTTTGGTCCCCGCTCCCGCCGATACTGGCATCGTGTTTCGCCGCGTCGACCTGGACAATTTTCCGATCGAGGCGCAAGGCCACAACGTCGCACGCGTGAGCTACGCCACCAGTTTAATGAAACAAGGCGTGCTGCTCTCCACCACGGAGCATCTGCTGGCCGCCATCTACTCCTGCGGCATCGACAACGTGTACGTCGACATCGATTCCATCGAGGTGCCGATCTTGGATGGCTCGGCGGAGCCGTTCATGCAGATGCTCGAGAAAGCCGGCACCAGGCGGCTTCGGCGCAAACGCCGCTTCCTGAAGGTATTGAAGCGCCTGGAGGTCGTCGAAGGCGACCGGCGCATTGGTATTTATCCCGCCGACGAATTCCGCGTACGCTGCTATGTCGATTTCCCGCACCCTCTGGTCGGCCAGCAGGAAGTGGAGATGCTGGTAAGCCCGGAGACCTTCCGGCATCTTCTGGCGCGCGCCCGCACATTCTGCTTCGAGCGCGACATCGAGCCGCTGCGCTCCATGGGCCTTATTCGCGGTGGTTCGCTGGAAAACGCCATCGTGCTGACCTCCGACGGAGTCATGAACGGACCGCTGCGCTTCCCCGATGAATTCGGCCGCCACAAGGCGCTCGACTTGATTGGCGATCTCGCTTTAGCGGGGCTCCCCTTGTTGGGCCGCGTGGAAGCGCACAAGGCCGGCCACGCCCTGCATACCCAGCTCGTCAGTAGCCTGCTCGCGGATCCCACTCTTTGGACCGTCACGACCCGGGAAGCGCTGCCCGAGCAAGTGGAAACCCCTCTAGCTGCCTTTGCACCCGTAGCCGCCGCCGATTAAGCATTTCGAGAAGATTCGCGAAATCGATGCATTGCGAAATTGATTCTGCTCCCGCAGAATGATTGGACTTATGCCGGCCAACGATCTTGCCGTTGTCATTCTCGCCGCGGGAAAGGGCACGCGGCTGAAGTCCAGCTTGGCGAAGGTTTTGCATCGGGCCGGCGGGCGGTCGTTGGTCGAACACGTCGTGACCGCCTGCGCTCCGCTGAAACGGCGAAAAACGGTTGTGGTAGTGGGGTATCAGGCCGAGCAGGTGTCCGCGGTAGTCGAGCCGCTGGAGACGGAGAGCGTGATGCAACAGCCGCAGCGCGGAACCGGCCACGCCATGCAGGTGGCGCGGCGGGCGCTGGGAGCGGCAAAGCTCGCCCTCGTTCTGCCCGGCGATGCGCCCCTGATCCGCACGGAGACTCTGCGCTCCATGATTGCCGCGCACCGCGGGGCGAACGCCGCAGCGACTATTTTAAGCGCCGTGGTCAGCGATCCCGGCGGCTATGGACGCATCCTGCGCAAGTCCGAAACCGCGGTTCAGGCGATCGTGGAGGAATCGCAGCTGACCGACGAGCAGCGCGAGCTCAACGAGATCAATTCCAGTATTTACTGTTTTACTCTCGAAAAACTCTGGCCGGCGCTGGCCCAGGTCAAGCCCAACAACCAACATCGCGAACTCTATCTGACCGACGCTGTTACCGTGCTGGCGGCGAGGAATGAAACGGTGCTGGCTCATGTTGCGCCCGATCCGCGCGAAGCACTGGGCTGCAACACGCGCGCGGACCTCGCCGAAGTGGACCGCATTTTTCGGGAGCGCAAGCGCGCCGAGCTGATGAATGACGGAGTCAGCATCCAGTTGCCGGAAACGGTTTTGATCGATCCGGACGTCACGGCCGGCGAAGATACCGTGCTCGAGCCTGGCGTGCAGCTCCTCGGCAAAACGAAAATCGGCCAGCGTTGCACCATCCGCACCGGCAGCGTGCTGAGTGACATGCTTCTGGGCGACAACGTTCTGGTCGAACCCCACTGCGTGGCGGCGCAGAGCCGCCTGGACGACGATGTCGTCATCGGTCCGTTTGCGCGTTTGCGGCCTGGAACACACCTCAAGGACGGCGCGCGTGCGGGAAATTTTGTGGAGATGAAGAAGACAATTGTTGGGGAGGGCTCGAAGGTTCCGCACTTGTCCTATCTGGGCAACACCCGGGTCGGTCCAAAGTCGAATATTGGAGCTGGCACGATCACTTGCAATTATGACGGCTTCGGAAAGCACCCGACAACCATCGGCAAAGGAGTATTTATTGGCAGCGATTCGACACTGGTGGCGCCGGTGCGCATCGGCGATGGCGCCTACATCGCTGCCGGTTCCACGATCACGGAGAATGTCCCTGCGGACGGTTTGGGCATCGCCCGCGGCCGGCAAGTCAACAAACCGCGCTGGGCTTCGCGCAAACGCCGCGAACTGGCCGCGGCAGAACATTCCGGCAAGAAAGCTCGCCCTCGCAGGAAATCGAAAGCACGGCCGAAGAAATCCCGGCGCCGCTGAACGCGGGAACCGATCCTTCCTCTTTTGATTCGAAATCAGGATTACGCGCAGCTACAGGCCCAGCGACCCGGAAAACTTGACACGCGCTTTGCCGGAATCGCTTCGCTCGATGCGGCCGATGCGAAAGAATTTTTCCCGCCGGCGCTTCAACGCCACTTCCACGGGCCTCACATTTTGCGGTGGAACCACCAGGATCATTCCCACACCCATGTTGAAGGATTGCAGCAGCTCGTCGGAGTCGATTTTGCCGAGCTTGGCCAGATACTTGAAGATCGGCGGGACCGGCCACGCGGCCAGATCGATTTCCGCCCGCACGCCGGAGGGCAGCACGCGCGGCAGGTTGCCGGGGATGCCGCCGCCGGTGATGTGCGCCAGCGCGCTCACCCATCCACGCGCGAGAATATCTTTGAGGGCCGGCGCGTAACAGAGATGCGGCTTGAGGAGCTCGGCGCCGATCTTATTGCCGATTTCCGCCACGTAGGTGTCCGGCTTGAGTTTGGCAATTTCAAACACCAGCTTGCGCGCGAGCGAATATCCGTTGGTATGCAAACCGGCCGAGGGCAGCGCGATGATCGCGTCGCCGGGCTTCGCATTTTTCCCGCTGATAATCTTCTTGCGATCGACGGCTCCCACGATGAAACCCGCGAGATCGTATTCACCGGGAGGATAAAAGCCGGGCATTTCCGCCGTTTCTCCTCCAATCAGCGCACACCCCGCTTTTCGGCACGCGCGGCTCATGCCTTCGACCAGCTGCTCGACCACATTCGGATCGAGCTTGCCCATGGCCAGATAATCCAGAAAAAACAGCGGCTCCGCGCCCTGCACCAAAATGTCGTTGATGCAATGGTTGACCAAGTCTCCGCCCACGGTCGAATGCACTCCGGTGGCCATGGCCACTTTCAGTTTCGTCCCCACGCCGTCCGCGCTGGACACCAGCACCGGCTCTTTCCATTTCTTCCGGTCCATTGCAAACAGCGCGCCGAATCCGCCGATGCCTCCGAGCACGCCCGGCGTAAAGGTTCTACTCGCGTGATGGCGAATGCGCTGCTTGGCCGCGTCGGCGACGGCGATGTCCACTCCGGCATCGGCGTATTTCATTGGAATCCTGCTGGCGCGAGTTTGTCGTCGAGGCGCACGAAACTTCCTGTCGTTGTCCTTGAGGAGAATGCTTCCGTGCCGCCGTGCGGGGTCGGCAACACTTCTTTGTTTTTGCCGGGGACAGTCAGCCTAAAAAGTCCGGAACAATCTCCTCCAGCGCACCAGGCCCGGATGCACCAGCGCGTTCGCATACGCAAAGAAGCGCTCGCGAATCTGGCCGGGCTCCCAAGCGTCCGGGGGAACGTCCAGCGACATGTATATCATCACCGGCGTGCCGATGATGTCTTTGCGCGGCACCGGGCCCCAGAAACGGCTGTCATACGAGTTCCCGCGGTTGTCGCCCATCACGAAATAAGAGTTGTCCGGAACCTTGAATGGCTGGTGCAGATCGTAAGGATCGGTGCGGCCGATGGTGTAGTTTTCCGCGAGCCTTTGCCCATTCACCCACACCGAACCATCGTGGATCTCAATGGTATCTCCCGGCAGGCCGATCACGCGCTTGACGTAATCCGGCGTATCCGGCGCAAAGGGCGGCTTGAAAATGATGACTTGCTGGCGATGCGGATTGCGCCACAGCGGTACGTGCCAATTGGTGAACGGCACGCCGGCGTCGTAGCCGATGCGGCTCATGATCAGGTGATCTCCGATGAGCAGGGTATTTTCCATGGAGCCGGAGGGAATCACGCGCGCCTGGCCGATGGTGCCGTTGATGAGCAAAAACACCAGCGCCACCCAGAACCAGGCGATGATCTCGCGCTGCACACGTTGCCCCACGGGCACGTTGGGCTGCGCTTCTTTATTGGGCTTGGGGTCAGCCTTCATGTTCCACCGCCACGGGATGTTCGATTGGTGCTTCACCAGCGTTGCCGTTCATGATGTCACCTGTCTTGTTCGCATTGCCCTTGCGCACTTCCAATTGCACCAGGTCCGTCGGATAGACGCCGGTATAGCAGGACGTGCAATAGTGGCCCTGCGTGTCGCTCACCGCGCGTCGCAATCCGGCCAGCGAAATGTAGCCCAGCGAATCCGCTCCGATGAATTTGCAGATTTCTTCCGGCGTGCTCGAGGAGGCGATCAACTCTTCGCGCGTAGGCGTGTCCACACCGTAATAACAAGGCGAAATCGTGGGCGGACAACTGATGCGCATGTGCACTTCTTTGGCGCCGGACTCGCGCACCATGCGCACGATTTTGCGGCTGGTGGTGCCGCGCACGATGGAGTCGTCCACCAGCACGACGCGCTGGCCTTCAATCAAGCTCCGAATCGGGTTCAGCTTCAGCTTCACGCCAAAATTGCGGATGGCCTGCGAGGGCTCGATGAATGTGCGTCCGATGTAGTGATTGCGGATTAGCCCCATACGAAACGGGATGCCGGACTCCAGCGCGTAGCCGACCGCCGCGGGCACTCCCGAATCCGGAACGGGAACTACAATGTCGGCATTTGCGGGATGTTCTTTGGCCAGCGTGCGACCGAGCGCTTCCCGGCTTTCGTTGACCGACCGGCCAAAGATGATGCTGTCCGGCCGCGCGAAATAAACGTGCTCGAAAATGCATTGCTGCAGCGGTTTTTCCGGCGCGAAGTGAATGGACTCGATGCCCGAGCGCGAGATGCGCACCATTTCGCCGGGCTCGATTTCACGCACGTACTGCGCGTTGAGCAGATCGAACGCGCACGTTTCCGACGCAACCAGCCAGGAATCGCCGAGCCTGCCGAGATTCAGCGGGCGGAAACCGCGCGGGTCGCGCACCGCAATCAACTCGTCGGTGGTGAGCACCAGCAGCGAGTACGCGCCTTCCACCTGGTTCAGGGCGTCACCCAGCGCACCGGAAAGATTGCGCGCTTGCGAACGCGCCAGCAAATGCACGATCACTTCCGTATCGCTGTTGGTCTGAAAGATCGAGCCTTTGTGCTCCAGTCTGCGCCGCCACTCCGCGGCGTTGGTGAGGTTGCCGTTATGCCCGAGCGCCACTTTGCCCTTATTGCAATCGATCATGATGGGCTGCGCGTTCAGCAGCGCCTTGTCGCCCGCGGTGGAATAGCGTGTGTGGCCGATGGCCAGATTGCCGGGAAGCTCCGCCAGCACCGCCGGCGTAAATATTTCCTCGACTTCGCCCATGGCCCGGTGCAGGTGAAGTTCGGTCCCGTCGCTAGAGACGATTCCAGCCGATTCCTGCCCGCGATGCTGCAGCGCGTACAAGCCGAGGTAGGTCAGCTTCGACGCCTCCTCATGCCCGAACACGCCGAACACACCACACTCGTCGTGAAATCGGTCGTCGGCGTAAGCGAGCTTTTGCGTCATTTTTTCGCGTTGACGAATAATGATCAATGAGCCTTGAGTATGCGCTCGAGCGAATGGACCCAGACGTCGTGCAACTTGGCGACGGAACTCTCGATCACCGCGCGCCCCTTGTATTCGATGCGGAAAGCATCGCCGCGGATGACCTGACCAATCTGGTGCGCCGCCACTCCACATTGTCTCGCAATCTCAAGAACGCGAGCAAGCGAAGTTGGTGCGGCCGATACTACGGTGCGCGCGCCGCGTTCGCCGAAGAGAGCGTACTCGGCCGGACAGGATTCCTCCGGCAGATTGACCTGGGCGCCCAGTTGCAGCGCAGCGTGTTGCGAACTTGCCGCGAAGCAGCATTCTGCCAGCGCAACGGCGATGCCTCCGTCGCTGACGTCGTGCGCCGAACGCACCGCGCCGCTCGCGGCCAGCGACACCAGGCATTCTTGAAGGCGCTTCTCGGCCGCCAAGACGACCGCTGGCGGCTCGCCGGCGACAATGCCGGCAATCGTTTTGGAATATTCGCTGGACGAAAACTCCTGGGCCAATGTTGCCGTCGCCCGATCCGTGGACCGAGCAGCGTCGAACAGGATGATCAGGTCGCCTTCTCGGCGAAACGCGATCTTCAGCACGCGCGAAGCGTCTTCGAGAATGCCGAGCACCCCTATAACCGGCGTCGGATAAATCGACTTGCCCAACGTCTCGTTGTAGAAGCTGACGTTGCCGCCGGTAATCGGCGTGCCCAGCTCATTGCACGCGACCGTCAGGCCGTCGATCACCTCGCTGAATTGCCACATCACTTCCGGTTTTTCTGGGCTGCCGAAGTTGAGGCAGTTGGTCGCCGCCATGGGACGCGCGCCGCTCGCCGCGACATTGCGAGCCGCCTCCGCCACCGCGTGCATTGCTCCCACGCGCGGATTCAGCTGGCACCAGCGGCCGTTTCCGTCCGTGGAAAGCGCGAGGGCGCGCTTGACGATGCCGGTCTCGGGGTCTTTTATACGAATGACGGCGGCATCGCTCGCACCGGGCCCCGCGAGCGTGTTAGTGCGCACGGAGGTGTCGTATTGCTCGGTGATCCAGCGCTTTGATGCAATCGACGGCGAACCCAACAGTTTTACAAGATTCGCAGCGAGATCTGTGGCTTCCGCCGAAAACGAAAACCAGTCCGCCGCCGTCTCGTTGCGCAGTGGCGGTTGCGCAATCGTCCGGCGATACACGGGACCTTCTTCGGCCAGCGGATGCGCCGGAATCTCCGCCGCCAGCTTGCCGCGGTCTTTCACGCGCAACAACCCGCCGTCGGTCACTTCGCCGACCACCACTGCATCGAGCCCCCACTTCGTGAACACGTCGAGGACTTCGCGCTCGCGGCCTTTCTCGGCAACCAGCAGCATGCGCTCTTGCGATTCGCTGAGCATGATTTCATACGGCGTCATGCCCGATTCGCGCTGCGGCACTTTCGCGAGGTCGATTTCGATGCCCGTGCCGCCGCGCGAAGCCATCTCCGTCGTCGAGCAGGTCAGCCCCGCCGCGCCCATATCTTGAATCGCCACAACCGCCCCTGTCTGCATCGCTTCGAGGCAAGCTTCCAACAGCAGTTTCTCCATGAAAGGATCGCCAACCTGTACGTTGGGGCGTTTCTGTTTCGATTCTTCGGTGAATTCCGCGGAGGCCAGCAGCGAAGCGCCGTGAATGCCGTCGCGCCCCGTTTTGGCGCCAACGTAGATCACCGGATTGCCGGTTCCGCGCGCCTTCGCGAAAAACACATCTTCTTTTCTCGCGATTCCCAGCGCCAGCGCGTTCACCAGTGGATTTTGCGAGTAGCAAGGCTCGAAGCCGACTTCGCCGCCGACGGTGGGCACGCCGAAACAATTTCCGTAGTTCGCGATCCCGCGAACCACGCCATCGAGAATGCGCCGATTCTTCGCGGCTTCTTCTTCACTGACACCGTTGCCGGAGATGATCGGCCCAAATCGCAGCGAATCGAGCACGGCCACCGGCCGCGCGCCCATGGTGAAAATGTCGCGCAAAATCCCGCCGACGCCGGTGGTCGCGCCCTGAAACGGCTCCACGTAACTCGGATGATTGTGTGATTCGATCTTGAACGCAGCGACCAGCCCGTCGCCGATGTCCACCACGCCGGCGTTCTCGCCCGGCCCTTGCACCACCAGCTTGCCGCGCGTGGGCAGCCGCTTCAGATGCACTTTGCTTGATTTGTACGAGCAGTGCTCGCTCCACATCACGGAGAAAATCCCCAGCTCCGTGATGTTCGGCTCGCGCCCCAGGATCTGCTTCACCCGCGCGTATTCTTCCGCGGTAAGGCCGTGCTCCGCCGCGATTTCCGGCGTGACCCTGATTTCAGTGCTAGCTGTCGCCATGTCTGCGCCTAGAATCAACGGGGCGCAGCATGCTGCGCCCCTCCGAGAGAATTCCGCTGTTTTGGAGAAATCAAGCGGTCGCCTTCGCCGCGCCAACCAGCGCTTCGACCATGGAGCGGAAAATCACCAGCCCATCTGCGGAGTCCAGCGCAGGCTCAACCGCCCGCTCCGGATGCGGCATCAGGCCGGCCACGTTGCGCTCCCGATTGCAAAATCCGGCAATGTTGGCGGTGGAACCGTTGGGATTCCCCGCTACGTCATCGGTTCCCTCCGGAGTGGTGTAGCGAAAAATCACCTGCCGATTCTTCTCGAGGTCCGCGAGCGTGTCTTCGTCGCAAGTATAGTTCCCGTCGCTGTGCGCGATGGGCATCTTAAGAATCTGGCCCTTCTTAGCGGCATTGCTGAAGGGAGTATCGGTCTGTTCCACGCGGATGTAGACGTGGCGGCAGATGAACCGCAGGCCGCTGTTGCGCATCATCGCGCCGGGCAGCAGGCCTGCCTCCAGCAAAATCTGAAAACCGTTGCAAACCCCCAGCACTATCCCGCCGCTCTTCGCGAATTCGCTGACCGACTTCATCACCGGCGAGAACCGCGCAATCGCTCCCGTGCGCAGATAGTCCCCGTAGGCAAATCCGCCAGGCAGGATAATCGCGTCGCAATTAGCAAGGTCCTGCGACTGGTGCCAGATGAACTCCACAGGTTTCTTGAGGATGTTGCCGATGGCGTAAAACGCGTCGTGATCGCAGTTGGAGCCCGGAAAGACAACTACTCCAAATTTCATGCCGTGATCGCTCCCTGGGGCATCTGGGGAAAACCCATTTTACCACATCCAGCCCATGCATCTCCGGCATTTCAAGATCCAGGTAGCGGGTCATTTTCCGGTAGGTGCGTCCACTGTCCGATGGCTACCGGCTAGAAGTGGAAGCCCAACTCCACGTTGTAGGCACGCGGAGAGACGAAGTGCGTGCCGCTGAAGGTGGACAGGAAATTATAAACTGCGGTCTTGTTGGTCAGGTTGATGGCTGTGAAGCGCAGGCTCCACTTGTACCGGTCACCATGAAATAGGTTGTCGTCGCCAACAGATGCGTCAAATAAACTGCGCGGCACGACACGTGTCGGATGGTGGTCTAAATCAAAGCTCGCACCTGCGATGTTGAGCAGCTTTGCCCCGGTACTCGTGGGATTCGCGCCGCAGATGGTCCCCGGACCTTGAGCAAGCGGAGTTGATAAGGAAGCGGTATGCATCACACCACCCGCATCAACGCAGAAAAGCCCGATGGCCGCCTGTTGGTCTCCGTCCAGGAAGCTTGACGCATCAGCAAAATTGTCGAGCGCAGGGTTACTGGCTACCAGCCCGCTGTCGTAGCGCCAATTGAATGCAATCCATGGCAAGTTTGGCCGCGGCTGGTATTGAAAGTGCGTTGTCTGATTGAAAGCCTGATCGTGGTCGATGCGGAATACCTCTCCGCCCGTGATGGTGGCGCCTAGACCGCCAATCTGCGGTGGGAAATAGCGCGCCCGGACGTGTGCAAGCACGACAAACGCCGTAAAGCCGTGGAAATTTGGCACGCTTACGCGAACCGAAGGGCCATCGATTTTTGAATTGTTCCAGGCGATGGGGAAGAAGATGGGAGTGTTGGCAAAGGTGCTGAAGTCGTACGCGTTATGCGTGTACTTCCACAGATAATCGGCGTCCACAACGACAAATTTCCCAAAGGCCTGCTCGAATCCGGCATTGAACTGGTTGCGTTGCCCGGAACGAATCGGTGCTTGCAAGCTGGACCCGCCGATCACGTCGACGATTACGGGGTCCGACGCTCCCAAGCTTGCCAGAATTAGGTTTTCGTTAAACGGTGTCTCCAGGACGCGGGAGTACGAGACGCGAAGCACCGTGCTTGTCTTCTTTACGTTGTAAGCAATGCCCACGCGAGGCTGCGGTTGCCAATCATGGACGATCGCACGATACCAATCACCGCGTATTCCTAAATTGAAGGCCCAGTTACGCACCGTGATGGTGTCTTGCACATAAAGCGCAATCTCCTTCACGTCCGTATGGCCGCGAAATGGAAACAGCCCCACTCCCGCGTGCGGATGCGATAAATCAAAGGGGTATAGGTCCGTGCACGGCGCATCGATCGGCGTATTCGTCACCGTATTGAAGCAGGGATTGCCGTTGGCATCGACCTGCGATGGAAGGAAGTTGGGATCCGTAATTCCGAAGTTAAAGTTCTCGGTCAGGAACGTGTGTTGAAATGTTGCACCTATTTTGATGTTGTGAGGGCCTTTGACATAAGACACGTCCGAGCGAAGACCTGCATTGGTCAGAGTGCGGTCCTGATTCAGGGTCGCTGAGGAACCGCCCGGAATGAGGCCGGTCCCGTCCGCAAAAACGTTGCCGCTGGGATAGTAGTTAAAATGATCGCGGCGGACGAACGCTCCCAACGTGAAAAGCGTCGTCGGGCTGATTAGCCGCGTCCAGACTGGCGCGATATTAAACGTGCCGATCTTCGCCCGTTGATCCTGTGCTGGCAGGGGATTCCCGGTGACTGGATCGTTCACTCCGATATTCAGGTTATCGATGGTGTTCGGTGTCTGAAACCAGGACCGGGTGTACTGAAAGTTCGTGTGTATGGTGTCTGCGCCTGTGACCTGGTAATCCACGCGGTCAAAGAGATTCTCCTCATTCCCCTTGTCGTGAATGGCGCTGAGCTCCGGTGGATCCAGGAATCGGCCGGTGTTCAAACCATTCGCTGCGATGAAGTTGCCCCACTTCTTCCCGCCGTAGGCTAAGCGGAAACCGCCGCTCACAGACCCGAAGCTGCCGTAAGAAGCAAAGATGGACCCGGTCGGCTTGTTGACGCCAAGCCCGGAGCGCGTCGTTACTTTGATCACCAGGCTCGTCTTATCGCCGTATTCAGCTGGCGGCCCGCCGGACACCGCTTCAATCGACTGGATCGAGTCCAGTGGAATCTGATTCGAGAATACTTTGCTCTGCTGATCGGTGATCGGCTGCCCGTCCACGGAGAAAGAGTTCTCTGCGTGATCGCCAAGGCCGTGAAACAGTCCGTTGGAGTCCGCCACGACGCCCGGCGATGCCAGCGTAACCAGCGAGCTCACCGCCGACGATTGACTCTCGAGCGGCATGCGCTCTGTCAAGGAGGTGTCCACGTCGGTGTGAAAGCTGGGATCATTCTCGACTAGGTCTCCCCCGTTAGCCTCAACCCTAACGGTCTCCGTGGCCACTCCAACGTTCAGGCTAATTTGCACGCTCGTGGGAACTGTCGAGCGCACGTCCACATCCTGCGAGTGGGAGCTGAAGCCGGTCGCCTCTACCGTCAGGTGATACGGATTGAACGGAATATTGCTGAAGTGAAAGATCCCGTCGCTATCCGTGGTTGTCTCCCGATGATAGCCGGTCACCGGGTTGGAAATCTCCACCTTCGCGTTTGGCACCGTGGCACCGGACGGATCCTTGACCACACCGTCGATCGATCCCGAATTGCCCAACTGCGCGCGAACAGGCACCGCAGAAAGTAACAAACTCAAACTTAGTATCAGAAATCCATAGCTGCGAAATCTCTCGAACATCTTTTCCTCCGTCCCGACCAGCGGGATGCGCGTCGTTTTGGGATGGATAGGAGCCGCGTGCAAGAAAGGCGGCTGCGCGAGCGGTTTGCAATGCTCAGCGCAACGGACGACGACACGAACAGCAGATTGCGGTTAAGCGGAGGGCGGGGCGCGAGACGCGCGATGCAGCGAGAAAGAATCCAGCGGAGAAGCATTTTCCGGAAGCACGGCGTGCCAGGCGACTTGCCGCGCTTCAGGAATCAGATCCAGGGGCGCGGCCGCCAGCGCCGGCAGGTGCAGCGACTGGCAAACGTGGCAGGCAGTGTCCGGCCCGCCGGTGTGCTGGTGGGCAAAGGCGCCGCCGACGAAATACAACAGAGCCATGCAGCCTAATATGGCTAGCGTGCGCTTGCGGAAAGTGAACTGGTGCTGGTGCATCTGTTTTCGCCTGTACAGTATAACCTAAAGCTCGCTGCTGGGCTGAAAGGCTCGTCACAAGTGCAGCAACGATCAGACCTGAAGGACGTCGCCCTCGCGCGCGACCATTTCGTAAAGAAACCGACCTACTGACGCTGGGTGGCTACGCCTTCCTGCGACAGCTCGCGTTGCGCTGCGCGCGACCCAGCCAATTCCGTGCCTCGTCCGTGGTGCACTACCAGATGCAGTAGAAACATCACCACCAGGACTCCGCCGAACGTGACAACGATAGTTGCTCCCGTCGGCGTGTCCAACTGCACGCTCAAATAGCAGCCCAGTGCCGAAACGAGAGTGCCCATTGTCCAACCGATGGCGAGGCGCGGACCGATGCGATCGGCAAAAAGCATGGCACCCACGCTGGGAACAATCAGGTAGCAAAAGACCAGCAACACACCGGCGATGGCCACCGATGAAGTCACGACAAATCCAAAAGAAGCGTAGAAAAGAAAATCCCAGAAGCGCACGTTTAGGCGCAGGCTCTCCGCTTTATCGTGATTCATGGAAATCAACAGGAACTTTTTGCGAAACACGTAATGGAAAATGCCGACCAGCGCGTACAGAATCGCCGTCTTGCGCACTTCCGGCCAGGAGACGGCCAGGATATTTCCGACCAGCATGTCCTTGAGGTGCTCGGTCTCGCCGGTAGCCTTGCTCATCAGCAGAATGGCCATTGCGGAGGCCACCGAATAGGCGATGCCGATGAAGGCTTCTTGCGGGATGTGACCGCGGCGTGTCCGCGCTAGCGCAAAAATTGCCGCGCCTAGAAACGTAAATCCCAGACTTAGCCAATACGAGTTCTGCCCGTGCGGGTCCATACCCGCCACAATTGCAACGGTGGCGCCCAGCGCGGCGATCTGCGCCAGGGCCAAGTCCACGAAGATGACACCTCGCTCCACCACATGCACGCCGAGATAGGCATGGATGCCGGTCAAAATGAGGCTGGCCACAAAGGGCGCAAGCAAAAAAAGAAAAATCTCCATCGGCCCGGTCTCCTGAGCTAGTGAGCGGCGTCGAACGCCTGCTTCAGCTTGCTGATGTCATAGTCAAACAGCTTGAAGTAATCGGTGATTTCCTTTTCGCCCCCCACCGACGGCGGCAGCACGAGGACCTGCGCGCCGGTCTCACGTGCGATCGCATTCGGTGTCTTCAAATCGAAGTATGGCTCGACCACGATCACCTTAACGTTCTCCTGCTTCATCTGCCGGATGAGTTCGACGGTGTGCTGCGGGCTCGGCGGAATACCAGGCCGCGGCTCTACATAACCCACCACATTCAAGTGAAATTGTTCCGCGAAATTCGGCCAGGAACGATGATAGGTGACGATCTTACGTCCTTCGTAGGGTTTCATCTCTGCCAGCCAACGCTCGTCCGCCTGCTTCAGGCGCTGCTCGAAATCGGCGTACCGCTGCGCGAAGTAAGCAGTGTCGTCCGGGCGCATTTGGCTGAGCTTGTCGGCAATGCCTTTGGCGATACGCAGGCCATTTTCAGGATCGAGCCAGTAATGAGGATTGCCGAGCGGGTGCACGTCGCCTTCGGCGCGCGTTACTTGGCCCGTGGGAATCTCCAGAATTTTCGCGAAGCGTGACGCATCGAAATATCCCGGTGCACCCACCTGTATCTTAGGATTCGTCGATTGGTTGATAAGTGGCGGCAACCAACCAATCTCCAACTCGAGTCCAACAACGACGAGCAGATCGGCGCGCTTCAATTTCAAGAGGAAGCTGGGCTTGGCGTCGACAAAATGCGGATCCTGGTAGCCACGCGCGATCGATTCCACCTCTACCTTGTCCCCGCCGACTTCTTGGGCCAGCGAGGCGAGGTCTGTGGTGGCAGTCATGATCTGGATTTTGCTGGCCGCTCGCGTGCCTGGCGGTCCGAGCAACGCTGTCACGAATGCAAGCGTCGCAAAAACTGCCGTCAGACGGACTCCGAAGCTACATCTATGCATTAGCGTTTCTCCCTAAGTATCGAAAAACTAGAATGGGTGCGCCCCATGCGCGCCCATCACGAATAGAAACTGGAACAGAAACTCGTTGGCTAGCGAAAAATCACCAGGATTGGCGAGCGCAAGGTGCCCGAAGCGGTATTGCCCACGGATCTGGCTAAATTCACTGGGCCAATAAGTAAGTATGCCGGAAAAGCCCGTGTCCGTCAGATTCGCGTTTGCAGCCTGGCCGCTGCGATCGAAGCGCCCACCTACGGTCCAGCGGCGATTCAGACGATAGTCCGCGGACGCGTACATTCCAAAGGCATGCTGCGTCTGGAAAATATTCAGCGGGGAGAGCTGGTCTCGGGCGCTCCAGAAGAGCTCCGTGCGGAAGAGAAAGTTCTTATAGATGGCGCGGCGGAGCGGCTTCCACCGCAGCGTGGCGTCCCCAGCATAGATGTTGGTGAAGAACGCGGAAGGATTCGGCGCAGTGATGAGGCCTGCGCTGTTTCCCCGCGTATAGGAGACGCCAAGGTCGAGGTTGGTGGACTCGCTGAGGTCGCGATAGGCGCGCAGATGGCCGACAACGCTAAGGTCTTGGCGGCGATAGGCTCGGAACACATCGTCCGAATCGCCTCGGTAAACCTGGGCGGTTCCTTCCATGAACCACCCTTTGGGTGCGGGTATGAAGTGCGAAAGCGACATACCGGCGTCGTTGATGCCGTCTTCACCACCGACAAGATTGTTGGTGACCAGCGGTCGATCGATCCACGGGAGCGCGTGGTTGTGAATGGTGTTGACCTTGCCGAACTCGGCGCGCATTTTGCCGACTTTCAGCAACAGGCCTGCCGGAAGAGAAGTGAACGTGATGTAGCCTTCCTCCACGTTTACGCCCGTTTCGCCAAAGGAGATGAAAGCATCTGCCCTGGAATAGGGGTCAATGATCGCCTGCAGGCCGAGTTCAGTTTCGTGGAGTTGCATCGAGGGCGACGGGGAAACGGCATTGTGCCCTGCATTCCCAATGAAATCGCCGATCAGACTGATGTCGGGATTGAGCAGCTTGGCGTTGGAGGTAGCGCCGCCAAAGGTTTGCGTCTGCGCGACCTGCGGGGCCCCGGGATCGGGCGGGGCAGACGCGGCGATCGGTGTCGGGTTTGCGGGAAGCATGCCGGGCTCGACATGTGCAGCGGTCAACAGAATGCGCGGATCCGAGGCGGGCTGCGCAGATTTTGCGTCACGGACAGCCTTGAGTTCTCCACGGAGAACGGCGACCTCCTCGGCGAGCGAGCGCACCTGCTCTTCAAGCGTTCTCATACGTGTCTCTTGCGCCGACACGCCAGAACTATTCCCTCCGGACACCTGCGCGGCCGTACTTTCTTGCGCGCGCGAGGCAGAACACAAAAGCAAAATCGCGGATACCATCACAGATTTCTTCATGGCACTACTCCTAAAGTAATTTGGGCGACGAGAGAACCTGGTCAGCTGACGCGGTCAGAGGCAGGAGGAGCGCGTGGGGAGATGGCCTGAGGGATGTCTGTTGATAAGGCGAACCGCGCACCGGGATTTTCCAATCGATCGGAGACAGATGCAACCGTCAGCAACGGCCCCTCGCTAGCCATTGCGGAAGTCGTTGCGCTGCAAACCGGACAAACGTGTGAAGAAGTGGGCCCCGAGATCAGGTCAGCGCAAAAATGAAACTGCGCCGCCAGAAAAACAACAGCCAGCAGCAATGCCAGGGGGGGGTAATCGCGATCCATCGGGGTGCATGTGCTTACTAAGACGGAGCTTAGGGGAGAATGGTTGCGAGGTCAAGGACTCTCCGTGCGGTTGGAATGTTTAGCCGGTACAAAGGGGGCTGGCGGGGCGACGGCTGCGAGCTGTAGGTGCCTCCGATCTGCTTCGTGCTAGTCCGAGCCTTTGTAAGGCGAAGCCAAGTGCAGAGCTATTCTGTCAGGGATGTGCCCGGTCTGTACCAGTGCGTGGGCCCCCCTCCCCTGTTTCTTGTAAGTGTTCATTCTAAACGTAGTTAAAGTGCTTTGTTTTGATACAGTTTTGCAAGTATTGATTCTAAAGGGAGTTAGCTCGTGTTGGTTTCGCACCAATCGCGGATCCGATACCAACATCAAAAGATAACGCAGAGACCTGCTCGCGGCGGCAGAGCGCGGGTAGCGAGTAGCGGCGGGCACATGCGGGTGCGCTTTTTACTCCGCGATTCCGAGACTCGCGCGCGCGCGGGATCGACGGCTAGGAATTTAACTTGCGGCGAGCGAAGCCGACAAGGCCGAACAGACCAGTCGCAAGCAGTGCGAGGCTGGAAGGTTCTGGAGTTCGCACCAACGGCGCAGTGATGTTGCTGCCGGAGACATACTGAAAATCATGGGTATCGCCGCCGAAGACGTACCCGAGGACATTCGAATTGGTGACGCTGACCACCCCGTTCGGGTCCAGGAAGATGCCTTGAGAAAGGTATGACCCGTTCGAGGGGGAGCCGCCGCCGTTGTTAAGGTCCAGCGTGGGACCGCCGGTGAGGTTGCTGCCGCCGACGAAGTTGAACAAGACATCTTCAGGGGTGAGCCCACCCGTAAGGGCAACGTTGCCATGGAATTGCGTGCTGCTCGTGAAGTTAAAGGCGACCAATTGGCCAGCAGTGCCATTGATTGTCAAGGTTTGCCCGTTGTTAAGACTGAAGGAGGATACGTCGAAGACGGTAAGTGTTCCCGGAGAGGCATTAACCGTGGTGTTCCCGTTGATGCTGAGACTCGCCCCAGGCAAGGCGCCAATGCTGGTATTCAAAGCGTTCACGGTGCTAAGGGCGTTGTTCACAGCGGCGACGCCGAAGTTGGTTGTTCCGGTGATAGTTACACCACCGCCCGTGACCTGTCCCGTGTTTGCCGCATAGACGTCGAGGTTGCCGTTTATTGTTCCCGGGCCGCTAAGGCTGACCTTTCCCGAGCCGCCAACTCCGATATTGCCGATCCCGCCGCCTTGTCCGGCCGCCACCCCCGTACCTCCGCCGGTGGTGTTTGTCGTGACGTTGGTGATTTGGAGGGTGTTAGTGCCACCGCCCTCGAAGAGGATGGCATAGTTGGCAGCAGCGCCCAGACTAAAACCATCGGCGCGGGCCTGTTGTATAGGCAGCGCGGCTAGGAGCAGAGCGGCGAACGCGGTTAGAATCGTTAGCGAGTGTTGCCGTATGAATGTGTTGTACATAAGTCTTCCTCCGGGCTCCCATAAGCCGACAAGTGCCGACCTTAGTCGCAGGCGCACACGCCCATGTAGAAGCCAGCAATTGGCTGTCCAAGATTAGTGAAGCCCGTAAACTCCGTGATTGCAATACATAGGCGCTCTTAACTCCCCGCCCAGGCCGTAAGCTATGCAAATCCTTTCACTTAATGCGCAACGAAATGGGGTCGATTGCTAAGGCTGTCCCTCTCGTCGGACGTTTAGCGAAGGCTGTGGGGGAGAAGATAGGTGAACCCTGCGAAGGCTTCCCAGCGGGTGGAGGTGCCGGTGAGTCCGCGGTTGAAGCCGGCGTCGAAGACTAACGTCTTGAGGGCGGCGTAGCTTACCGCCCAGAGGTTGCCCACGGCGTTTCCGCGCAGGAAGGGTTGCGTGAAATGCCAGAGCTCGCCGGAGAGGGTGAACTTTCCTTTGATGGGGTGCGAAATCGACAAGCTTTGGCCGAATTGCGCCCTGCGCACGGTCCCTTGCCCGAGTTCCGTGAGCATGGCGTTGGCGTCGTAGTGAAAGCCCTTCACGTCGGCACTGGCCAACACCAAGAAAGAGTTGATGGGACTGCCGAAATCCAGTTCCGGGGCGCCGCCATCGTAGGCGCGATGAAAGTAACTGACGGCCACGGTAGGCTTGGCATCCTCACCCTGTATCAACACCGCCTGTGCTCCCAAAAATATGTCGGCCACGCTGTTGGTGGTCTTGCCGCCGGAGGTGTAGTGGGCAATGGGTTCGCCGGCGACGAGGAATTCCAAGCGCGGGGCGACGGAGAACTTGATTGTTTCGTTGGGGGCGAAGCGCGAGGAGAATTCGGGCGAGTCCAGCGCGCCAAGCACGCCGGTTTCAAACTGCAGATACCCGACGGGCGTGAGCGTGGCCGGAGTCGAAACTGTGGGGCGGCCGGGGTTGGCTTCGGGTGCGTCAACGGCCGGTGTCTGTGCGTTGGCTCGGAAAGCGAACAGCGCCAACGCCGCGCAGGAGGCGACAACAACCCGCCTCATTTGCCCTTGGACGCGCGGGACAGGTAAGACTTGGCTTCGCCGAGCTCAGCGCGATCGGCTGCCGGCGCGCAAATTTCCGTTAGCTTTGTGAAATAGGCGTTTGCTGCGGCGGAGTCGCCCGCCAATTGCGCGGCATGGCCCGCTCCGTAGAGCGAGTCGAAGCGGTTCGGCGAATTCTTGAGCGCAGCCTTGTATTCAGCGAGAGCTTCGGCCGGGCGCTGGCGTTCGAGCAGCATGTCCGCAAGCATTTCGCGGGCGGGCATGGCCAGGGAGTCCACGCCATCCGCGTCTTCGCGGTCCGCCGCGGAGCGCAGCGTTTTCACTGCTTCTTCTGTTTTTCCTTCAGCGAACGCCACCCAGGCCTCGGCTTCGAGTTGCCTTACGCTCTTGTCGCGAGCTTTGTCTCCGTGGTGACTGGACTTGCGTTCTTCCTTCGCGTTGATCTCGACAAACTTCTGGAGACTCTGGCGCGCGGCTGCAGCGTTACCCAAACGGGCGGCGGCAATCGCGCGGACTCGATAGGTCGATTCCTGCGACTCGCGCGGGACTTGCGGAATGGGCAATTCCGCGGCTTCTTCCCAGCGGTGCAACTCGAACGCATTGCGCGCGGCGAACCACGCTTGATGCTCGGCAATCGATTCATGATCCGCGCCGGGCACATTCGTCAATTCGTTGACGATCTCACGCGCTTTCGATTCTTGTCCGCTTTGCAGATAGGAGTAATTCAGAAAGTCGAGCGCGTGGAATTGGTAGTGCGGCGCGGCGCGGTGCTCCTGCGTGGCTTTGGCGGCGGATGCGGCAGCGGCGATGTTGGACGAAATGGATTCCTGCCACAGACCCAGGCGCACGAAGATGTGCGACGGCATGTGCAGCGCGTGCGAAGAATCCGGCGCGATTTTCGAGTACGCGCGGGCGGCGTCGAGGCCCTGCGGGGCAAATTCCGCGGTGTCGGTGGCGTGGATCAGGTAATGGGCCGGGCCTGGATTATCCGGCGCCTTGCGGCAAAGAGGTTCGAGGATGGCGATGGCCGCTTTGCGATTGGCTTGCGCGTCAACCTCTTGTTGGTCGGCTAACGCCAGCAGCGACAGGGCGTAAAACGCGGCGGCGTTCACATCGTCGGGCGATTGCTTGTGCAGTGCGGCGAGCGCCGCCGAGAACGCCTGCACGCGTTGCGTCTCGCTGCCCTTCGCATCGGCGAGGTAGAACGCCGCGGCGGCGGCGATGTACCCGCGTTCGCGCTCCGTCGGTGCGCCGAGCGATTGCGCGCGCCGAATGTCCTGCACGCCGAGCTTCAATGCTTTGCCGGAAGGAAATTCCCAGAGTTGTTCGTAGTGGGACATGGCCTTGCCCCAATACGCGATGGCGCATTTGGGGTCGCGCTTGGCGGCCTCGCTGAAGGTTTGATCCGCCTGCAGGTATTGAAACGAGTGCAGAAGCGCGACGCCGGTCTCGATCGCGGGGCGCGCCTCGGCGGAACAGCTTGTCGAAAAATTTACTTGTCCAACTTGAACAGGGGGCGCGGGTACGGGGATTTTGTTGTTTGCTTCGGTGCGCAACAGCAAGCTGGCGGAGAGAGCCGCCAGGGAAAGCGCGATGAAACGCGGCGTCCAATTCATGAATTCCACCTCTGGCTCGGACAAAACAGTTAGCTCTGCGATTCTACCGCTAGGCATGCTCAGCACGAAAGAGACGTCTGCGGCGGGCGGCAGGATTTCTCGGCGAAATCCCTTCGACCGATTTCACTCTGTCAGGTCCGGTCCTGCTAGAATAGGCCGCGAATTTGGCTTTGCCAAAAAGGTGACTTATGCAACTTCGTGTGGCTATCTCCGCTGTGGCATTGTCGGCGATCCTGGGCATCTCTGCCGCAGACACCCGCCTGATTCGCGGGGGAAACGGTGTCACGCTGCCTGTGCCGCCGGCGACGGAGACGAAACCCGTCACGGACGTCGTCAACGGAACCTCCATCACCGATCCTTACCGCTGGCTCGAGGATGGGCGGAGTCCCGAGACGCGCGCGTGGATCGCTTCGCAAATGAAATACACGGAAGAGTATCTGTCGCAGGTGAAGATCCGGCCGGAAATTGCCAAGCGCGTGAAGGAACTGGTCCGCGTGGAGAGTTTTTCGATTCCGATCGAGCGGCAGGGCAGCTACTTTTTCAGCAAGCGCCTGCCGGATGATAACCAGGCTTCGATTTATCTGCGCAAAGGGCTGCACGGAAGCGAGGAACGCCTGGTGGATGCGGCGAAATTGAGCGCGGATCAGAATACCTCGGTGCAAATTGCCGACATCTCCAAAGCAGGAGATCTACTGGCCTACAGTGTGAGGGAAGGCGGAGCCGACGAAGAAATCGTCCGGCTCCTGGACGTAAACAAGAACCAGGAGCTGCCGGACGTCTTGCCGCGGGCGCGCTACAGCCAGATCAGCATCGCTCCCGACAAGCGAGGGCTGTACTACGGGAGACTCGACCCCTCAGGAAGCGTCATCTACTACCACCGGCTCGGCACTCCCGCCGACTCCGACCAGGTGATTTTCGGCAAGGAATTTAAGGGCGAGAAGTTCGGGCAGATGGAGCTGATCGGCGCGAGGATCACGGAGAATGAACGCTACCTTTTGATTGAGGTGTATCACGGTGTTCCGGCCACACGCGTGGACGTTTATGCCAAGGATTTGCGTGCGCCCGATGCCTCCATCCGGCCGGTCATCCACGGCATCGACAACCGCTTCGCGGTGGAAAACCATGGCGACGACTTTTACGCGCTGACGGATTACAAAGCGGAGAACTATCGCGTCGTGCGAATTAATATCCAGGACCCGAGTGCGGACAAATGGCAGACGGTGGTACCGGAAGGCAAGGACGTCATCTCCGATATTTCCATCGTGGGTGGAAAGCTGTTTGTCACCGGCCTGCATGACGTTGTCACGCAAACGCGAATCTACAGCCTCGAGGGCAAACAAGTGGGCGAGCTGCAATACCCAACGCTCGGTTCGGCCTCGGGCGTTTACGGACTCGACGATTCCGACAACGCTTTCTATACGTTTGAATCGTTCATCATTCCACCGACGATCTATCATTACGATTTGAAGACCGGAAAAACAGACGTCTTTGCCAAACGGCAAGTGCCGTTCGCGTCGGAGCAGTACGAGGTTAAGCAGGTCTTCTACACGTCCAAGGACGGTACGCGCGTGCCTATGTTTATTTCCTCGAAAAAAGGAGTGAAGACGGACGGAAATGCGCCGGCGCTGATGTCTGCGTATGGGGGATTCAACATCAGCCTGACCGCAACCTGGAGTCAGGAGGACGCTTGGTGGATGGAGCAAGGGGGATTCTTGGCGCAGCCCAATCTGCGTGGCGGCGGCGAGTACGGCGAGAACTGGCACAAAGGCGGGATGTTTGAGAAGAAGCAAAACGTGTTCGACGATTTCTTCGCCGCGGCCGAATACCTGATCGCCAACAAGTACACCACGGCGGAGAGGCTTGCGATTCGCGGCCGCTCCAACGGCGGTTTGCTGATGGGCGCGGCGATGACCCAGCGGCCCGATCTCTTTGGCGCCATCTGGTGCGGTTATCCTCTGCTGGACATGATGCGGTACCAGAATTTCCTGGTGGGACGGTGGTGGACCACCGAATACGGCTCGGCCGAGAGTCCGCAGCAGTTTCCCTACCTGCTGAAATATTCCCCATACCAGAACGTCAAACCGGGAACCAAGTACCCGGCCATTATGTTCAACACCGGCGATTCCGACACGCGTGTCGATCCCTTGCATGCCCGCAAAATGACCGCGCTTATGCAGGCAGATGCGGGAAGCAACCGCCCGATTCTCCTGCACTACGAGCTGAAAGCCGGGCACAGCGCAGGAGTGTCCATCACGCAATTCGTCAGCGATACCGCCGACGAACTCGCCTTCCTCTGGAATGAGACCGGGGTAAAATGAGCGCCGCTGCGCGCGTAAACCTCGCGGAAGAAGCTGGGAAGATCCACCGAAGCCCATTTCCCTGCCATCCTGTTAGAATATGGGCCGGAGCGGACTTCGACGCAGGTGAGGGAGCGAAAGCTGTTTGAACCAATGACGAATCTCTGAGGTGCTGCGGATAGACAGCCTGTGTGCACGGCCTGTCCCGCTGGCTTCCGGTGGAAACGGGAAGCGAGCGGGGCAGGAAAGCCTAACGGCTGGCTCGTGGCGCCCTACTATTTCAGAGGTTCACGGCCTAGCTCCCCACGGCCAAGCAGTCCGCTCTTTTTTTATTCGTAGCTCTAACCACTGCACTCATGCGCATACTTTTTATCGGTGACATCGTAGGTTCGCCGGGCCGGCAAATCGTGAGCGACCGGCTGGCAGACATCGTTGTGCAACAGCGAATCGATCTTGTCATCGCCAACGGCGAAAACGCCGCCTCTGGCTTCGGCATCACGCCGCGCCTCGCTGACGAACTGCTGGGCATGGGCATCGACGTCCTAACCGGCGGAAACCATAGTTGGGACCGCAAGGAAATTCACGAGTACATGCCGCACCAGCCGCGCTTGCTGCGACCCGGCAATTTTCCGGAAGGCACGCCGGGAAGCGGGACGTTCACCGGCAACACAAAGAACGGCGTAAAGTATGCCGTCCTGAACTTGCAGGGACGCGTGTTCCTGGCACCCATTGACGACCCCTTCCGCAAAGCCGACGCGGAGCTCGCCAAACTCCCCGCGGACGTGGATATTGTCCTCGTCGATCTGCACGCCGAAACGACCAGCGAAAAAATCGCTATGGGCTGGTATCTCGACGGCCGGGTAACCGCGGTGGTAGGCACGCATACGCACGTGACCACCGCCGATGAGCGCGTCTTGCCGCAAGGCACCGCGTATATCACCGACGTGGGCATGACCGGCCCTCACGGCGGGGTGATCGGAATGGACCGCGAGGCCATCATCAAGCGCTTCCTCGACGGACTTCCGGCGCGCTTCGAGGTGGCCTCCGGCGACGTGCAGATGAACTGCGTGCTGATCGAAACCGACGATGCCGGCGAACGCAACACGGCTGGCCGGCAGCGCGCGCGGGCGATCGAGCGCCTGCGCTTGCGCATCGATTGAGCGCACAAGCCGCAACCGCGGGCAACTCCGCAACGTCTGTAGTAATCACAGCTCTTGCTGCAACAGAAGGCGCCCTTACGTGAGAATCCCAGCGGCTTTGTGTCTGTTCGCGTGCTTGGCAAGCACAAGCTTCGCTCAAGAGGAAGACGAACTAACCGCGAAGGCGCGCATTCTACCCACCGTCGGCCCGGGATTGCGCTCCGTTAAAGCCGGCGCTGATGGCAATACGTACGTACTGATCGCTCCCGCAAGCTACGTGTCCGTTTTCGGCAAAGACGGCAAGCTGATCAAAAATGTGCCGTCGTATGCGGACGGCGCCGGCCCCCAGTCGCCTGAGCTGCGTGCGATTCGCTTCGGCGAAAGCATGGATGTGGATGCCGCCGGGACGGTCTACGTCGCCGACCGCGCGGCCAACGCCGTAAAGATCTGGGACACCGCTGGAAACGCGCGACTGGCGCAAGTAAACGCGCCACTGTCCGTCGCCGCGCTTCCGGATGGCGAAGTCGCGGTCGCCACGCTGCGCGAACCGCACTTGGTGATGGTCTTCGACAAAAATGGCCGCGACGTACGCGAGTTTGGCGATCCCGAAGCGCTTACCGATCGCACCGACCTCAATCGCTTCCTGAACATCGGCGAGCTTGCCACCGACGTGCAAGGCCATCTTTTCTATGGATTTGCCTATACGCCGGAGCCTACCGTCCGCCAATACGACCGCTTTGGCTACGCTACCCTGGACGTGCAGTATACGGCCATAGACGCCGCGCCGGAGGCTCAGGCCATCCGGCGCGAAATCCTGCGCCAGGAGAAGAAGAGTGGCGCCCCGATCTTCAAACGCGTGTTGAACGCCGTGGGTGTCGACCGCGATTCGGGCGAAGTGTGGATGGCGGTGGGGAACAACCTGCTGCGCTTCGATAAGGAAGGCACGCGTCGCGCGGGGTACAAGCTGTACACCCCGGAAGGCGCGCGCCTTGAGCCAAACATCATTCTGGTGGAGAAAGACCGCTTATTGATCGGCAGCGACCCCTTGGGGATCTATGTCTTCGAACGCCCGGACAAAAAAATTCCTTAATAGGCGGAGTTTTCCTCAGCTTGTCCTTGTGCAATTCCGTCCGCGAGCGTGTGCACTTTGTTAAATTTCCGTAAAACTCCCTTTCGAATCAGCACGTCATGGATTGTGACGCAGTTTTTCAGCTTGTGGAAAAACTGTGCACGGGATGTGAACGCTCGCTGACTCCCTTACACACTTTTCGCTTGCCCCCTGCGCTTCAATCAGCGACAATCCCGCGCTGACTCTTAGCATCAATGGAGAGGGCCAAAGATTTTGCAGCAACGCGCGGGGCGATCAGGGGCAAGCGGGACGCTTCGACGCGGGTAGACCCCAAGTTCTAAAAAACGATAGACGGGATACGGAGTTTGGCTATTCCACACCTTTTTCACACCTGTGGAAATGCCTAAGGGTGCGTCTTTTCTTGTGATGACAGCTGCCACCAATCCGGCGCGCGAGCGCGAACCAGCCAATGCATGGGACAAGTTCCTGGAACTGGTGAAATCCAGGGTCAGCATTAACACGTACACCACCTGGTTCCAGCCCACGCGCCTGAACCGGGCCGAGGGCGAGAATCTGTACGTCCAGATCCCCAGCGCGGTATTCCGCCAGGTTCTGACGCGCACCTACGGCGAAATCGTGAAGGCCGTGTTTCACCAGCTTGGCACGCCGAACGTCAAGGTGCAGTATGTCTGCACCGAAGAAGAGGCTGCGCCGGCTCCCGCCGTGGCGCCCCCGAAGCAGTCCAAGCTCGATTTCGACAACAACGACCATCAGCTCAACCTGCGCTACACCTTCGACTCCTTCGTGGTCGGAAAATCCAATGAATTCGCGCACGCCGCATCGCGCGCGGTGGCCGAGCAGCCCTCCAAAGCGTACAACCCGCTGTTTCTTTATGGCGGCGTGGGCATGGGCAAGACGCACTTGATGCACGCCATCGGGCACACCATCAAGAAGCGCAATCCCGCCATGCGCCTGTGCTACGTCAGCGCCGAGAAATTCACCATCGAAGTGATCAATTCGCTGCGCTTCGACCGCATGATCACATTCCGCGACCGCTTCCACACCGTTGACGTCTTGCTGGTCGACGATATCCAATTCATCGCCGGGAAAGAACGCACACAGGAAGAATTCTTTCACACCTTCAACGCGCTTTACGAGCAGCAGAAGCAGATCGTGATTTCCTCGGACTGCTTGCCCAAGGACATCAACTCCATCGAGGAACGATTGCGGTCGCGATTCGAGTGGGGACTTATCGCGGATATTCAGCCGCCCGATCTGGAAACGAAAATCGCCATCTTGCAGAAAAAAGCGGAAAACGAGCGCTTTCCTCTGCCCGACGACGTAGCCGAATACATCGCCCGCGCCATCAAGTCCAACGTGCGGGAGCTCGAAGGCGCGCTGACCCGCCTGATGGCCTACGCTTCCCTGACCGGCGCGACGGTTTCGCTGGCCACCGCACAGCAGGTGCTGCGCAACATCATCGCTTCGCAGGAAAAGCGCGTCACGATCGACCTCATTCAAAAGCGCGTCAGCGAACATTTCAATCTCCGCGAACAGGACCTGAAGGTGCGCAGCAACACCCGAGCCATCGCTTTCCCGCGCCAGGTGGCCATGTACATCGTCAAGCAGCTCACCACCGCCTCGCTTCCGGAGATTGGCCGACAATTTGGCGGGAAGCACCACACCACCGTGCTTCATTCCATCAACAAGATCGAAGAATTGCGCCGCTCCGACAAAGACCTTAATCGGGTAATCACGCGCCTCATGGACGCCCTGCAGTAAAACTTTACTGTTCACGATCTCGGACACTTCACGCCGCTAATCGCGTAGAAGTCGCGAAGGCCTGCCCCAGACCTCCTCGCGAAACCTGTGAAGATCCCTTGTGAATCATCTGAATTTTCTGTTGACACCATTGGATGAAAAGAGAACCGGGCACCGCGCTGACGTTCGCGGCTCTTGTTTTTCCTCAGTTCGCACAAATTTCCGCGGCTACACGTTCCCCGCATACGCCGCACAACAAATCAGTTGGAGCGCTTTCCACCAATCCACAGCGATCATCACAACAATAAGCTTTACTGATCCCAGAAAGTAGGTAAGAGACTGTTAATCATATTTAGTTTTGTAGTGATGACTGTTGTGGATGGAAAACATGGCCGTAGGTGTTCTCCGTGACGGGCGCTGGCCAGATGCCAATTCTTCATCTCTACTCATTTCCACAGGCCTAAATCATCGTTGGGACTTTGCACTTCCTCGAAAAACGAGTACAGTACCGCATCAGCGAGAAGTTCAACTAAACACCATTTGACCGCTCTGCGGTCGCAAGGCCACAATGACAGCACCCGTAACCGCCCGCGAGGATTATCAATCGATGGAATTCAGCGTCTCAAAATCCGCGCTATTGAATGAACTCAGCACCACGCAAGGTGTGGTGGAGCGCAAGACCACCATTCCCATCCTCTCCAATCTTCTCCTGGAGGCTAAAGGCAGCCGCCTCAACATTACGGCCACCGATCTTGAGCTCAGTATTCGCACCTCCTGCGAAGCCACGGTAAAAAAAGAGGGCGCCGGCACTATTCCCGCCAAGAAATTGCTGGAGCTTGTGCGCTTGCTTCCGGAAGGCGAAATCAAGGTCAAGCTGCTTGAAAATCATTGGGTGGAGATCGTCAGCGACCGCAAGAAATACAAACTGGTTGGTATGGCTAAGGAGAACTTTCCCGCGCTGCCCGCGATGCCGCATACCCTGGTAAAAATCTCCGCGCCGGTGATGGAAAGCCTGATCGCCAAGACAAAATTCGCGATCTCCATGGAAGAATCACGCTACACGCTCAACGGCGGCCTGCTTATCTTGAAGCCGGACACGCTCGCCATGGTGGCCACCGACGGCCACCGCTTGGCACTAGCGGAAACCGATCAGAAGCTCACGGGAATCAACGGCGAGATGAAAGTGCTAATTCCCAAAAAAGCGATGGACGAAGTGGAAAAATTGGCCGCCGCAGCGGGCTCCGATGCGCAGATCGATTTCGCCAAGGACGAGAGCAATCTCTTCTTCCAACTGGGTCACCGTTTGCTCATTTCGCGCATCCTCACCGGCCAGTTCCCGAATTACGAAGCCGTGCTTCCGCGCGAAAACAACAAGAGCGTGGTCCTCGAGCGCGCCGAGCTCACCGACGCCGTGCGCCGCGTCTCGCAACTCGCCGACCAACGTTCGCACGCGGTGAAATTTGCCGTCTCGAAGGAAGGCATCGAGATTTCCGCGTCCAGCCCGGAGTACGGCGAAGCCAAGGAAAATATCGACAAGGAATACAAAGGCGATCCCATCGCCATTGGTTTCAACTCCACGTACATGCTCGATTTTCTTTCCGCCGCCGCCGATGGGCCGGTCAGCATTGAGCTGAAAGACGAACAATCGGCCGGCCAGATGCGGCCACTCGCCGACGAAAGCTACCGCTATCGCTACATCATCATGCCCATGCGCATCTGATTTTTTCGCGACGACCACCCATTCCACAGCCCTCTATAACCACATGAAACTAAAGGCCTTAGCGGTGAGTTTGTGTGTTAATTTGCTTGAGAAAATTCCCCAACTCGCGTAAACTGCCTAAGTAGTTTTCGTTGTTTGGTTTCCTCTCAATCGGCTCGTCCCGGCAGTCTGGGACACGTCCGCCAAGCGATTGCGGTGGCAGTTTTTCGGCTCTGCGCCAGGAGCCGGGCCCCGCGTCCTTGGAGTGAAAGCCTCGCGGACTTTGCAACAAAGTTCGCCGGGTACCAAGTCTTCGCCACGTCTCGCTGCGCGAGACGGGATGGAGCAGCAACCCTACGAGTTCCGGCCGCACGCGACCGGGATCAAAGGGTAAGGCGACGTACGGAGAACAAGTCCGCATCCACGCCTTCCCTCGATGCAAGTTTTTTTGTGCCACCCGCAAGCAGTCGGCGGCTCAGCGCGAACCTGCGAGGCTTTGCGCGAGCCCGCCGCGGAGGGCTCGGTGTTTCGTCAGGAGAATGAATGGGCGACAAAGAGGACAAAACGCAAGAGCCGGTAATCGGAAAAGGTCCGGGCCACCAGTACGACGCGAAATCCATCCGAGTGCTCGGCGGCATCGAAGCCGTGCGCTTGCGTCCCGCGATGTACATCGGCTCGACCGGCGACATGGGGTTGCACCATCTGGTGTGGGAAGTGGTCGACAATTCGGTCGACGAAGCGATGGCCGGCCACGCCGACGAAATCAATGTCACCGTACACGCCGATGATTCCGTCACGGTGGTCGACAACGGCCGCGGCATCCCCGTCGACATGCACGCCACGGAAAAGCGCCCCGCCGCGGAAGTCGTCCTCACCGTGCTGCACGCGGGCGGAAAATTCGACAGCGAAACCTACAAAGTTTCCGGCGGCCTGCACGGCGTCGGCGTCTCGGTGGTCAACGCGCTTTCTGATTGGCTGGAGCTGGAAATTTCGCGGGACGGCGGCGTTTGGGAGCAGACCTACGAAAAAGGCAAGCCCACTTCCAAGCTGAAGCAGACCGGAAAAACGCGCAAAACGGGAACGAAAGTCACGTTTCATCCCGATACTTCCATCTTTGATAAGACCTCCTTCAGCTTCGACACGCTGGCGCAGCGCCTTCGCGAACTCGCGTTCCTGAACAAGGGCCTGAAAATCACGCTGACCGACGAGCGCACTGAAAAAAGCACCGAATTCCGCTTCACTGGCGGCATTACCGAGTTCGTCAAGCATCTCAACCGCGGCAAGACCACGCTGCACGACTCGCCCATCTACATGGAAGGGAAGCGCGGGACCGTCGAGATCGAAATCGCGCTGCAGTACAACGACACCTACGGCGAAAATGTTTTTGCGTTCGCCAACACCATCAACACCGTTGATGGCGGCACGCACTTGTCCGGGTTTCGCTCCGCGCTGACGCGTTCGATCAACACCTTTGCTTCCTCCACCGGCATGCTCAAAGAGCAGAAGGACGAAGTCAGCATCAGCGGTGACGACGTCCGCGAAGGCCTCGTCGCGGTCATCAGCGTGCGCTTGCCGCAGCCGCAGTTTGAAGGCCAGACCAAAGGCAAGCTCAACAGCGACATCAAGGGCGATGTCGAGCAACTTGTCAACGAGCGCCTCGGCGAGTGGTTTGACAAGCATTCCACCGTGGCGCGCCGCATCATCGGCAAGTGCATTGAGGCCGCGCGCGCCCGCGAAGCGGCCCGCAAAGCCCGCGAGCTGACGCGCCGCAAATCCGCGATGGATTCGAGCGGCCTGCCCGGAAAACTGGCCGATTGCCAGGAACGCGATCCCTCTCGCTGCGAACTGTTCGTGGTCGAGGGCGAATCCGCAGGCGGCTCCGCAAAAATGGGCCGCGACCGCAAATATCAGGCGATTCTTCCGCTCAAGGGCAAAATCCTCAACGTCGAAAAAGCGCGCTACGACAAGATGCTGGGCCACGAAGAAATCCGCGCCATCATCACCGCGTTGGGTACGGGCATAGGCAAGGACGATTTCGACGCCGGCAAGCTGCGCTATCACAAAATCATTCTAATGACCGACGCGGACGTCGACGGCAGCCACATCCGCACCTTGCTGCTCACTTTTTTCTTCCGCCACATGAAGGAATTGATTGAACGCGGCCACGTTTACATCGCGCAACCGCCGCTGTACCGCGTTAAGCGCGGCAAAACCGAGCGCTACATCCGCGACGAGAGCGACTTCGCGCACGAGCTGATGAAGCGCGCCACCGAGGACCACGTCGTGAAAGCCAAGGACGGCGTCTCGCTGGAAGGCGCGGGATTGACGAAATTCCTGTTGAACGTCCAGGAGTACGAAGCCGCCGCGGCGAAACTCGGCCGCCGTTTGCGTGAGCCTGGCCTGGTTGAGTTGCTCTCGGAGAGCGGCCTCGAAAAGAAGACAGATTTTGAAGACAAGAAGGCGTTGGAGAAATTCTTGAAGGAAGTGGACAAAGACAAGCTGAAGCTGGAAGGTAAAATCGTTTTTGACGAGGAGCACAGCCTCCACGAAATCCAGTTCGGGCCGCCGCACAGCCAGAAGATCAACTGGGCGCTGGCGTCCACCGCGGAATACAAGCGGCTGCGTTCGCTTGCCAAGTTGGTCGATGAATTCAACAAGCCGCCCTTCGTGGTGACGAACAACGGCACGAAAGTGACGAAAGAAAAAGCGCGAGATGTTTTGAACTACGTCGTGGAAGACGCGAAAAAAGATTTCACCATCACGCGGTTCAAGGGCCTGGGCGAAATGAACGCCGAGCAACTCTGGGACACGACCATGAACGCGGAGACGCGCACCTTGCTGCAGGTGAAGCTCGAGGACGCGGTGGCCGCGGAAGATATTTTCACGACGCTGATGGGCGAAAACGTGGAAGCGCGCCGCAAATTCATCGAGGAAAATGCCCTTGAAGTCGTCAACCTGGACATTTGATTCCATGGCACAAAGCTGATGGCGGAAACCGGGCGGGGATCGACGCGCGACGCCGTGCGCTGGGGATTGCTCCTCGCCGCGGTGGCGGTGTCCGGGTATCGTTTGCCGGCAACGTTTCGCAATTTTCAACAATGGCGGGCGGCCATGCCGGTCGATCCTTCGGCAGCGGATCTGTACAAGACGAATTTCACGGTCAACGCCGTGGGAATCGTGATTATTGTCGTCGTGGCGGTGGGCGTGTCGTATCTGCTGCGGGCGCGAACCGCGAAGCAGCCATGATGTACCAACTCGGCTGGAACACGCTGCCGGGACTGCGCGGACTAAGCTGCAGCGAATTTCGCGCAGCGCCTACCGCGACGCCAGACAACGAGAGCGGCGTAGCGGTGGAATTTGCGACGGAAGGCGAGCGCGACAATTTCTTGCGGCAACTCGAAGCGCATTTCGCGGCGCAACGTTTCACCAACACGGCCGACGCCTTTGATTCCGTGAAGGCTTTTGTGCTGGAACGCGCACGAACTTAGCGCTGCCATCCTGACAGCGGCGAAGGATCGTAGCCAATTGCTGAGCTAGGCTTAAAGGGACAACTAGGAAAATGGCCGACGAGACAAATAAATCCATCCTGCTTCCCGTAGATATCGAAGCGGAAATGCGCAAGTCGTATCTCGACTACGCGATGAGCGTAATCATCGCGCGCGCGCTCCCCGACGTGCGCGACGGCCTCAAGCCGGTGCAGCGCCGCATCCTGGTGGCCATGAACGATCTTGGCCTGGCCTCCAATCGCGGCTACCGCAAATGCGCGAAAATCTGCGGCGACACCTCCGGCAACTATCACCCGCACGGCGAGGCGGTCATTTATCCCGCGCTGGTCCGTCTGGCGCAGGATTTCAACATGCGCTACCCGCTCATCGACGGACAGGGAAATTTTGGCTCCGTGGATGGTGATCCCCCGGCGGCCATGCGGTACACCGAGGCGCGCCTGGCGAAAATCAGCGAAGACATTCTCGCCGACCTCGAGAAAGAAACCGTCGACTTCGTTCCGAACTTCGATCAAACGCGGGAAGAGCCCTTCGTCCTTCCGTCGCGCATCCCCAATCTGCTAGTCAATGGCGCCAGCGGCATCGCCGTCGGCATGGCCACCAACATTCCGCCGCACAATTTGCGGGAAATCGTGGAAGCCGCGATGCTGCTGATCGAAAAGCCCGACGCCACGCTCAAGGAAGTCATGAAACTGGTCCCCGGCCCGGATTTTCCCACCGGCGCGTACATCGCCGGACGCGAAGGCATCGAAGCCGCGTACAAAACCGGCCGCGGCAGCTTCATGATGCGCGCCAAAGCCGCCATCGAGGAAGTCGGCAAGGACCGTGAAAACATCATCATCACCGAAATTCCCTACCAGGTGAACAAATCGAAGCTCATCGAGCGCATCGCGGAGCTCGTGCAAAACAAAAAGATCGATGGCATCGCCGACGTGCGCGACGAATCCTCTCGCGAGGGCATGCGTATCGTCGTCGAGATCAAGCGCGGCGAAGAATCGCAGCTCATCCTCAACAATCTTTTCAAGCACACGCAGATGCAGGAATCCTTCGGCATGATCCTGCTGGCCATTGTGGGCGGCCAGCCGCGCGAGCTGGGCCTCATCCCGCTGATCAAGCTTTTCATCGAGCACCGCGTCGAAGTCGTGCGCCGCCGCACCGTCTACGAACTGCGTAAAGCCCGCGAACGCGAGCACATTTTGGTCGGCTACCAGATCGCGCTCGACCATCTCGATGACGTCATTCGCATCATTCGCGGGTCCGCCAGCCGCACCGAAGCTAAAGAAAACCTGCTCAAGTATTTCACCGAGCAGGACGTCACCATCACCGAAAACGGCAAGTCCCGGAAACTCGAAGGCGTCAAGCTCGACGGCCGCAAGTACAAACTCGGCCCCATCGAAGGCGAAGCTGCTGGCCGCGCTACCCTCGGGCTTACTCCCGTTCAGGTCGATGCCATCCTCGAGTTGCAACTCCATCGCCTCACTCAGCTTTCGGTCGATGAAATCCTCAAGGAATTGAAATCCATCCGCGAGCACATCGCTGAGCTGGAAGAAATCCTCTCCAGCGACAAAAAGCTGAAGCAGGTGATCACCGGCGAGCTTAAGGAAGTGCAAAAGGCTTACGGCGACGACCGCCGCACGCAAATCGTCGACAAAGTCGACGAAATCAAGCTCGAAGACCTCATCGCCGATACCGACATGCTCATCACCGTCAGCCATGCCGGCTACATCAAACGCACCGCCGCCGACACCTACCGGCACCAGTCACGCGGCGGGAAAGGCCGCATCGGCGCGCGTACCAAGGAAGAAGATTTCGTCGAGCATCTCTTTATCGCTTCCGCGCACAGCTACATTTTGCTGTTCACCTCCAAGGGCCGCGTTTACTGGCTGAAGGTTTACGAACTCCCGGAAGCGGCTGCCGCCACACGCGGCAAGGCCATTTCCAGCCTCGTCAAATTTCAGGAAGACGAAAAACTGACCGCGCTGGTGGCCGCTCGCAATCTCGAGGAGGCGGGCCAGTTCGTCTTCATGGCCACGCGCAACGGCACGGTGAAAAAATCGGCGCTCACGGAATTCTCCAACCCGCGCTCCACCGGCATCATCGCCATCACCCTCGACGGCAAGGACGAATTGATCGGCGCGAAACTCACCGACGGCAAAAAAATGATCTTCCTGGCCAGCCACGAAGGCCAGGCCATTCTCTTCCGCGAAACGGAAGTGCGCCCGATGGGCCGTGGCGCCGGCGGAGTTAACGGCATGGATCTCGACACGGAAGACTACGTCGTCAGCATGGACGCGGTGCAGCCCGATTTCGAGATCATCGTCAAGGAACACAACCAGACGTCGCAAAATCTCGAAGAGCTGGAAAACGAGCACATCAAGGATTCGCTAACCACGCTCATGCTGACCGTCGCCGAGAAAGGTTTCGGCAAACGCACACCGTTGGCCGAATACCGCATCACTTCGCGGGGCGGCAAGGGCGTCGTCAACATGAAGACCACGGACCGCAATGGCTCGGTCGTCGCTACTCTGCAAGTCACCGAAGAGTCCGACGTGATGATCATCACGCACAACGGCAAAGTCATTCGCGTGCACGCCAACGAAATCCGCGAAGCCGGCCGCTCCACGCAAGGCGTTCGCCTGCTCCGCCTCGACGACGACGATTCCGTTGCCGCCGCCGCCGTCCTCCAGGAAGAAAACGACGAGGAGAAGAAGTGAAGCTCAGCAGACGCCGTTTTGCGGTTCTGCTGCTATCAGCCGCTTCTCTGCTCTTCTTCGCCACCGGCGCTCCTGCACAGAAGCGTGTGCCCAACAAACCCTTCCTGGTCTACGTCGGCACCTACACCAACAAAACCGCTAGCAAAGGGATTTACGCCTACCTTTTCGATCCCGTCATCGGCAAACTCACCGCTGTGGGCGTTGCCGCCGAATCCGAAGATCCATCTTTCCTCGCTGTGCATCCCAGCGGCAAATATCTCTACGCGGTAAACGAGATCGACCATTTCGGTGGGCAAAAAAGCGGCGCGGTCAGTTCCTTTGCCATCGACTCTAAAAGCGGCAAGCTCACGCCGCTCAACCAGGCTTCTACGCAAGGCGCCGGCCCCTGCTACATCTCGCTCGACAAAACCGGCAAGTTTATCCTCGTCGCCAATTACGACGGCGGGAGCATCGCCGTCTTTCCCATTCGCGAAGACGGCAGCTTCGCTCCCGCTTCTGCTTTCGTGCAGCACTCTGGCTCCAGCGTCGACAAAGAGCGCCAGGAAGGCTCTCACGCCCACTGGATCGGCACTTCTCCCGACAATCGCTTCGCCCTCGCCGCCGATCTCGGCCTCGACGAAATCCTGGTCTACCGCTTCAACTCCGCCAAAGGCACGCTCGCGCCCGACACTCCGCCCTTCGCCAAACTGAATCCTGGCGCCGGACCGCGCCACCTCGCCTTCCATCCCAACGGCAAATTCGCCTATGTGCTCACCGAAATGGGCAGCAGCGTTACCGCCTTCGCCTACAAAGCAAGCAAGGGTTCGCTCTCACCACTGCAAACAGTTTCCACGCTTTCCATACTTCGTAAGGACTACTCGGGCGTGAAGGAAGCCGCGGAGATCGCCGTGCATCCCAACGGGAAATTCCTCTATGCCTCAAACCGCGCCGGCATCGACTCCATCTCCACTTTCTCCATCGATCCCGTGAAAGGCACCCTTGAGCTCAAGGACGAATATCCGACTATGGGGAAGACGCCGCGCAACTTCGCTATCGACCCCACCGGCAAATTCCTCCTCGCCGCCAACCAGGGGTCCAACAACATCGTCATTTTCCGCATCGATTCCGCCACCGGCGCGCTCAGCCCTACCGGAGAAGTCATGGAAGTACCCGCTCCCGTCTGCATCACGTTTGTAGCCTCCAAGTAATCGAGCGCGCTACAATCCGCCGCCAAGAGGTGGCCGATGGATTGGACCCGCTTTCTCCTTGCCGTCGTGTTATCTGGGTTAGCCGCAACATTTACGGACTGGCTCTTCATGGGCGTGCTGTTTCACAAGAAATATCTAGCCACGCCCGAAATCTGGCGCATCAAGCCGGGTGAAAGCGATACGCGCAGCATTGTCCTCTCCTCCCTTCTGGGCGTGTTGAGCTGTGGAGTATTCCTTTACTTCTGCATTTGGTCGGGCATTATTCATTCGCACCCTGCCACGTTCCACTCATCCTTGTTGGTCTGGGCGGCGGCTGCCGTCCCAATCATTTTCAGCAACATCGTCTGGATTAAAATGGATCCGCTGCTGGGTGTCTCGCACTCGCTTGGTTGGCTGGCGCGCTTCGTCATCACCGGCATGATCGGCAACTGGCTGCTTCGCTAACGAAAAATTACAAACAGATGGAATTCGCGCCTGCGTTACAATCGCGGGTCGCAATCGTTGTCTCTGGAGAACTGAATGAACCGGTCATGCGAGTGGTCTGTAATGGTTCGAAATTGCGTCCTGCTGCTGCTCTTCGCAGTCACCCCTGCGCCGGCTTCAGCCGATGAAACTGCTCCCGCGCGGGATCCCAAGCAGCCCATCAACGAGGCCTACACCGCGAAAATCAAGAAGTACACCACCGCTCCGCTCTTCACGTCTCCTCTCGTTGACTATCTCCCCGCCTCTAAAAACGTTCCAAGTCCCGACGCCGTTCTCGGCGACGTCTCCGGCGCCCCCGGCATCCTGCCCTACGCCGAAGATGTCTACAAATATATGCGCCTCCTCGAGAAGGCCACCCCGCGCGTCAGGGTTTTCTCCATCGGCACCACCGAAGAAGGCCGCGAAATGATCGCCGTTGCCGTCTCCTCCGAAGAAAATCTCAAGCATCTTGACGAGAATCGTGCACGCCTTGCCAAACTCGCCGACCCCCGCAGCATCAAACTCGACGACGCCGAAGCCGACCGGCTGGTCGCGCAATCGGTTCCGGTCTACTACATCACCGGCACGATTCACTCGCCCGAGACCGGAGCGCCCACCGCGCTCATGGAACTGGCCTATCGCCTCGCGGTCGACGACAGCTCCTACATCCGCGAAATTCGCGACGGGGTCATCACTCTTATCACTCCCGTCGTTGAAGTTGACGGCCGCGACCGCATGGTCGACCTCTACCGCTGGCACCTCGCCCATCCCAAGGAGTTCTATCCGCCGCTCATTTATTGGGGCAAATACGTCGCGCACGCCAACAACCGCGACGCCATGGGCGTCACCCTCAAACTCACCGAAAACGTGCTCAATACCTATGTCGGCTGGAAAGCGCAAGTCCTCCACGATCTCCACGAATCCGTTCCCTATCTTTACGACAACACCGCCGGCGACGGCCCGTTCAACGCCTGGGTCGATCCCATCCTCACCGACGAATGGGAAATGATCGGCTGGCGCAACGTCGCGGACATGACCAAGTTCGGCATGCCGGGCGTCTTCACGCACGGCGTCTTCGACACCTGGTCCCCCGGCTACCTGATGTTCATCGCCGCCATGCACAACGGCATCAGCCGGCTTTACGAAACTTTCGGCAACGGTGGCGCCGACACCGAGGAGCGCACGCTGGATCCCCAGGACTATTCGCGTACCTGGTGGCGCCAGAACCCCCCATTTCCGAAAACGCTTTGGTCGCAGCGCGACAACAACAATTACGAACAAACCGGCCTGCTCACCTCGCTGCACTTCTTCAACGAAAACAAGCGCCTGTTCCTGAAAAACTTCTACCTGAAAGCAAAGCGCTCGGTGACGAAGCCTGCGCAGGAAGGCCCCGCGGCTTACGTTTTGCCGGCCGATGATCCGCGCCTCGAGCTGCAGACCGAATTGCTGCAGGTATTGCAAAGGCAACACGTCGAGATTTCTCGCGCCACGTCGACTTTCACGGTTGCCTTGCCGGCGAAGAAGCCCAAAAAATCTTCCAAGAAGGAAGATGCCAAGGACACCAAGGAAAAAGAAAAAGACGCCGAGCCCGCTTCGCGCGAATTTCCCGCCGGGAGCTTCATCATTCGCATGGACCAGCCCTATTCCCGCATCGCCGACGCCCTCCTCGATCATCAATACTGGAGCCCCGACGACCCGCAAAAAACTCCCTATGACGATACCGGCTGGACCTTCGGTGAACTCTTCAACGTCAAAGTCTTTCGCGTGACCGACGCCAAGGTTCTTAACACCGCAATGGAGCGGGTCAACGAGTTGAAGCCTGCGGGCGGCGTGCAAGGCGACGGCACTATCTTCGCCATCAACAACAATGCCGAGCCGACGCTGGCCACGCTTCGCTACAAGTTGCGCGACGCTTCCATCGAAGCCGCTGAAGAGCCTTTTGAAGCGGGCGGAAAAAAATTCAATCGCGGCTCGCTGATCGTCCGCAATGTCCCCCGCTCCGATTTCGACCGCGCCGCCAACGAAACCGGCCTGCGCGGCGTTGCCCTAAGTACGGCGCCCAGTGTGAAAATGCATCCAGTGCGCGCCGCTCGCGTGGCCTTCGTGCACACCTGGCTCAGCACGCAGACCGAAGGCTGGTGGCGCCTCGCGCTGGACAACCTGAAACTCCCCTACGACTACATCAGTACGCAAACAATCGCCAAGCTCGACGACCTCAACGCGAAATATGACGTAATCCTCTTTCCGCCCGTCGGATTCAACGCTCCCTCAACGGCCATCATCAACGGCACGTCCACGGCCTGGGGCAATCCTTTGCCCTGGAAAAACACCCCGCAGACTCCCAACCTCGGCAAAAATGATTCCACCGACGACATGCGTCCCGGCCTCGGCTGGGAAGGCGTCGCGCACCTGCAATCGTTCGTGGCCAAAGGCGGCGTGCTGCTCACTGCCACGGACACTTCGCGCTTTGCCCTTTCCATCGGCTTGGCAGACAGCGTCAGCGTTGGCACATCGCAAAAAATGAATATCGTCGGCTCCGTCGTGGGCACGCGCCTCGTCGACGCCGCCAGCCCCATCGCCTACGGCTACGACGAGAAACTCTCGGCCTACTGCGACAACGGCCCCATTTTTTCTCTCAGCAGCATCGCCGGCGGCCGCGGCTTCCGGCGACTCGGCGGCCACAGCTCCTCTCGCCCCACCGGACGAGGCACGGCCGACGACCCTGATTTCACCGTCGGCCGCCCCGGCGTCGAGGCCCCCGAGGAGGCCACCGCCGAGTTGTGGGAATATCCGCCGGTGAGCGACGAACAAAAGCGCAACGGGATTCGCGTGATTCCTCCCGCCAATCGCGCTCGCGTCATCCTCCGTTATGCCGACAACAAAGACCTGCTCATTTCCGGTCTGGTCGAAGGTGGCGACGAAATCGCCCAGCATCCCGCGGTCCTCGACGTTCCCGCTGGCCGCGGCCACGTCATCCTCTTCTCCATCAACCCGGTCTATCGCGGCGAAACCCGCGGCACCTACTCGCTCGTTCTGAACACGATTCTAAATTTCGACAGCCTCGACGCCGGCCGCAAGCTCGCCGAAAAGTAGCGCACACGCGAGTGCGGTGTCATTCTGAGGGCATCCGATGAGAATGCCCGAAGAACCTCAACTTCGACTTTTTCCCAAACGTCAAGCTTGGAGTACAATTCCCGCGACCATGGCGAAGCGCAAAGCAAAAAGGGCCGCAACGCGGCGCAAGGCGCGAAGAGGCGCATCCGCCAAGCTCCCCAAAAACGCCGTAACCCTGGCCGTCATCCTCCGCGCCAAGGAAGGCCAGGAGCCGCTGCTCGAAGCCGAACTCCGCGCGCTCATCGCTCCTACCCGCCGTGAAGACGGCTGCCTCACTTACGACCTGCACCGCGCCCTCGAAATCCCCGGCGCCTTCCTGCTCCACGAAGTCTGGGCCACCCGCGAACACCATCGCCTGCACACCAAGACCCCGCATTTCCTTCGCTGGGACGCCCGCAAGGACGCGCTCCTCGCCAGCCGCGAGGCCACCTTCTGGCAGCAGCTCGCTTAGGAGTAGCGCCCGTCTTCCGAGGCGGGCCTCTTGGTGAAAGCCTAGGGAGCGCAGGCCCGTCTTTGGGCCTGAAGCCTTGCTCTCAGAGCGCTTTCCGTTTCAGCGCTTTGCCGATCGCCAGCAGAAAGATTGCACTCTTGCCTTCCGCGTGCGGCGAAAAAAATTCAATCACTTCGTCATCGAAAAACGTCAGCCCGCTCGCCCCCAAATGCTGCGCATACGCAGCAAGGTACATCCTGCCCCCAATCGCGCCCGCCTCCAGTTGCACGGCGCGGTAGCCGCGATTTCCGTATTCCTCCAGGATGCGCTTCAAATCGGCCAGAAAGAAAACGTCCACGCAAGCGTCCGCGGGCAACTGCTGCTCCAGTCCAAGGCGCCCAGCCTCGCCGCGAAACTTTCCGTGCTTCAAAAGCTCCAGCGTCTTTCGCTCGCGTTGGAAGTAGTAAGCGCCAGGCGCAAGCCCATGCACGGAATGCGCGATCAGGTAAATGTCATTGAGCTGCGCGCCGGGCGCAAGAAAGTCAGCCGGAAGGCCTCGCGTCGCGCGGTCGAGAATGTTCGAAAGTTGCGCCAGCGTAATCGAAGCCGCCGGATCGAACGTTCGTGTCGATCCGCGCCGCAGGATTACTTCCTCGATCGTGTCCGCGGGCTGTTCTTCCTTCGAGAGTGGCTGCAGGCAAACCGCCTCGCCCGCCGAAGCAGGGGGCGGGACGACCGGACGCTTCTCGCGCCACTGCGCCGCTTCCTCTTCGGAAGCAAGCGAAGAAGCGTCGTGCATCTCCAGCATGGCGGGGAATTCCATCTCGCGTTTCGAAAACGGGATCGTTTCCAGGCCGAGCGCCGGAGCCTTTGCCGGCGGCGGCAACGAACGCTCCGACACGCGCCCAATAGGCACCAGGCACAACGAAACCTCGCGCTGCGTATCGAGATCCAGCAACCGGTTTGGCTCGGCGTCCACAAACCCCAGCACAATCTCCGCAGGCAATCCCGACGCCGCGGCGACCGCCAGCATATTCGCCAGCACCGTTCCGTTATCCCAACCAAAGTGGCGATACGTCCGTGCCGCGTACTTCCAAGCGTTTCGCCAGTACGTTCCGGTGCAGGCAATCGTCGCTGGCGCATGAGCCACCGCATGCTCCATCGCCGTGGCCAGCGCCAAATTCCCGCGAAAATCGCCCTTGCGCAGCAACCCCAGCGACATGTTCGCCGGATTGAAGTGATACACCCCGGAGTCCAGCCCTTTCAACTCGCCGGCCACAACGTACAGCTCGATTTCATAAAGCGCTCCGGTGCACGCCGCCGCGCGAAAATAAATCTCTCCACCCGGATATTTCCGCTGTCTTGTAATTCCCGCCGAAAAAAAGAGGATGCGCGCCAGCTCCCGGAGGTCAGGGACCGCATCGCCGCCTGTCAGCGGCACGCGCTCTGAGATCGCGGCCAACGCAGCGACGCCCGTTTGCAACAAGTCCCGCGGTAACGCAATCGTCTCAATCGCCGGATAAATCTTGAACGGCTGCGGCCGGTTCGCCCAATCCAGAAAATGCGTACTGCTCCGCACACTCCAGTACGATTGCTTCGTCCCCTCGTGATACTTCCAAGCCGCCTGTAATTCCCGGTTCTTCATCGCCACCACGTCAGACTAGCACCTGCCGTCACCGTTGTGCGCACGCCAGTGAGCTGTGCGACTGCGAGTTAGCCCGACGCCGCTTACACCGCTTCTATTTGTAAATGTTGTCGATGCGATGAGGCTCATATCTGATCGCGGAGAACTTCGCGACGGCACCGGGCCCCGCGGGGGACTGCGACTCGAAGCCCACGTGTACGGGAAGTTCCGTATTCAGGCTAAAGGTGCGCAGGATTTCCCAGCTCTTTCCGTCCGTCGAGAAATAGAAAACGTAGGTGTTGCCGCTCTTCGCGACCCGTAGATAAACCGAATCTCCCGGGAGGTGCATGGAATTGCAGTCGTCAGAGAGCCCTCGCGTAACTACCGTGACGAGTGTGGGCTTTCCGTCTGGCGAGAACTCAAAGGAGAGTTTGGCCCAATGGTGATCGTCGCCCCACACCATCAGCGCCCCGGCGTCCCACTTCGTGGCGAACGTTACGGTCACTCGCGCGCTGAGCACGTAATCAGCGCCTGGAGTGAATAGCAGGATCGGGGCGCTCTTAGCCACCGTGCCGTCAAATGGATCGACGAACCAATCCGTCTTAGCGTCCGAGGAGATGGTGAGTACGTTCTTGCTGTCTATGTTCCAGGCGCGGGGAGTGTTCTGCCAATGGAGCGTGCCTGGAAGACCCGGAATGGACGGCGTCGATTGTCCGAAGGCCAGCGCCGCAATGACCCACAGCAGAAGTTCAAAGATACCGATAGTTCTCAGCATGCGCGACTTCATGTTCTTTCCTCCCGGTAGCAGAAGGCAATGACACCTCGGAGTGCGTCTGCTTCAAGCTTACCCGGAAGCAATGACCCTCGCCTCTCAACCCTCCGGCCCCGCCAGGTGATACCCCGGCCGCGCGCGCACCTTCAATCCCTCCCCGCCTCACAATGTCTTCGGTGAGGCCCACGCGAGGGTAGGAGTCATCGTGTTCGCATGAGCATTCATGAGGCAGGAGCCGCTTATCGCGTCGACTAGGGAATATATTCGAAGGAAAGACTATAATGCGCGCAGAAAGCAGCAAGAAGATGACTTCCTTTCTTCAGCGAATTCTAGGTGGAAAAAAGCCGGCGCATCAAGCGCTGTCACTCACCGGCACACCAGCGATTCAGACGAAGTCCGCCGAGGCTCCAGAGGAAGAATCTCGCCATCACGCGCAAACCTCGGAAGCGGAATCCAAGCTTAATTCGCTGTTCGCGTTCGTGGATCCGAAGGATCCTTTTGCACCGGGGGAACTCGCGGAGGAGCAATTTCCCGGACCGATTCTGTCGATCCTCAGCGCGAAGAAATTTGACCGCATTTTCTTGTTTTACACACCGCACACGCGAAAGAACGCACAGGAAACCGAAGCGGAAGCTTTGCAACGGTATCCGGACTGCCGAATTACGTTGTATGAGCTCCCTATTTCAGACCCCAAGAATTATAGGGTGTTGATCGGACTGCTTCGAGCGATTGTGCAGAAGTTAGCCCTGGCGTGGCGGATGCGAGGGGGCCAGAGTTATGTGTGTGTTTCCAGTGGTACCGCGGAAATGCGGGCTGCTTGGTTTCTCCTCGCCGCCACGGGAGTCCTGCCCGCAAAATTCCTTCAGGTTGGGACACCTGCGCGGCCACTTTTTGGAAAAGCGAACGTCCGAGAGGTGCAACTGGAGTCGAGCGATTGGGAGAACATCCGCGACTTGGCTTTGCCGACGATGACGCAGCTAAGGGGGGTGCCGACGCCATCCTTATCGAGGGCGCGCTGGCGGCCGCGGATTCCCCCGGAAAGCCCCTCCAAACCAACGGAAACGCTACGGGAGGAGAGTCCCACAGAGACTGGCGAATACGAAATTATGGGCTCGCCGGACGAGCCAACAGCAACGGAACGCGCACCACTCCAGCTTCCTGGACTGGACGAAGTCCTTCTAGAGTTAGGCATTTACGTCGGATCGGCAACGCTTCGACACGCCGCCGAGCAAGCCGCGATCGCGGCTGACAGTCATCTTCCGGTTTTACTGCAAGGGGAAACAGGAACAGGCAAGGAGGAGTTCGCAAAGTTGATTCATCGGCTTAGCCCCCGATTTCCAAAGGACATGGTGGTCATTAATTGTGCCGCAATTCCCATGACGCTGGCGGAGAGTTATTTGTTCGGACATGTCAAAGGGGCGTTTACCGATGCGAGGATCGATCACAAGGGAATATTCGAGAGCGCGGACGGCAGCACGCTATTTCTTGATGAAATCGCTGAGCTGACGCTTGAAGTGCAAGGCAAGATGTTGCGTGTCATCCAGGATGGCGTTGTACAGCGGATGGGAACCACAGTTCCGCGACGCGTGGATGTGCGGATTATCGCGGCCAGCAACCGTGACCTGCGGAAGGAAGTGTCCGCTGGAAGATTTCGCGAAGACCTATATTTCAGGCTTGACGTCGTCTCCATCAGATTGCCTCCGCTACGCGAGCGTCGTCATGAGATTGCGAATTTGGCGGTGACCCTGCTCCGCGAGATCAATCAGCGGCGCCACAAGCCGCGGAAACTGGGTACGGAGGCGCTGATGCGTCTGGAGCGCTATCACTGGCCGGGCAACGTCCGTGAGCTTGCCCACGTGCTGGAAAGGTCAGTTCTGTACGCCCGCGACGAGGTTGTCCGAGGCGAGGATCTGCTGATCACCGACAATCAGCAAGCTAGAGATATGTTTGCGGCCCTGCCAGAACCGAGGCAAGGGTTCTCTGTCGAGGACTACCTCAACCAAGCCCGCAAGCAACTCTTCCTGCGCGCACTGGCTGCTTGCAAGGGGAATCAATCCGAGGCTGCGGCCATGCTGGGCGTATCCAAGCAGGCGGTAAACAAGTTCGTGGCCGGTCAATCTGACAACCCAGGTTGACGCCGCGTAAACCTAAGTTGTCGGCTCGGTGGCGATTTTTACCGCAAGTTATAGATTTTGCGAGAGTCTGATCTGGCATGCGACGTGCCTCTAGTCGGGTGTGCCTGGACATCCGAGGGAGGTACAAGCAGATGTGGACCCTTCAGGAAGAATTCGCGCGCATCGAAATTGGTCAAGCTTCGCAAATCCGCAACCTCAAGTTATTTCCGTTGATTCGCCGAGACGCTTCACAGCCGCTCGACTATTTGCTTCTGGAGGACGGCATCGCCCAGGGCAAAGTCCGGGTGACGGAGCTTTCCGGCGGCGGGTACGTTCCGGAGTTGAGCATTACCAACACTGCGGAATTGCCGGTTCTGCTGGTTGACGGAGAGGAACTCGTCGGAGCCAAGCAGAACCGCGTTCTAAATCTGACTATCCTTGTCCCCGCCAAGCACACGATGGCCATCCCGGTATCTTGTGTCGAGGCGGGCCGCTGGTGCTCGGCCAGCTTGGACCTGAAGACGGCCGGTCACATGATGTACTCCGGGGCGCGTGGGCCGCGAGCTTCGCAGGTCACCCGATCCATGCGGTCGAGTGGCTCGCGTTCTTCGGATCAGCGCGCGGTGTGGGAAGAACTGGCGGCCAAGGCCGCGCGACTGAAAACAACATCACCGACACAGGCCATGTCGGCTCTCTTTGATCATCACGCTAGAGGGGTAGAAGAATTCGTTCGGGCGTTTAGCTGCGAGAAAGAGCAGTGCGGGGTGGCGTTTGCGATCTCGGGCCGCGTGCTTGGACTAGACCTTTTCGACAACGCCGAGGTAATGCATAAGTTCTTTCAGAAGCTAGTGCGCAGCTACGCTTTGGATGCGCTTGATGCGGCGCCGGAGGAGCAAAGACGCGCGAGCACGGAAGAGTTGTCTACGTTCGTAGGAGGGATCGGTGTGGCCCCCAGCTTTTCGGACCGAGCCGTGGGATTGGGAAAAGATGTCCGGTTCACTGGTTCCGACGTTTCTGGCGCGGCGCTTTGGGCCCAGGGGCGCTACCTGCATGTTTGCGCTTTCGCGAAGGAATCCGGAAGCGCGGAAAAGCCGGGTTTTTGGACGAGGCTAACCCGGCCGAGCCGGCGAGGTGTGAGTTGATTGAAGGCCAGGTCGACACGAGTACTTGGGCCTGAATTGTGCGCCGCTGCGCCCTGGAGATTCCAGAATGTCCAACGAAAGCGAAGGAAACATGGGGCAAACGTCGTTGCTGCCCGAGCAGGAAAGAGACCTGTTGGATTCATGGAAAGAAATCGCGGCCTACCTGAATCGAAATGTGCGCACGGTGCAACGCTGGGAAAAGCTCGAGGGTTTGCCCATCCACCGCCACGTGCACGAGAGGGCGAGCTCCGTCAGTGCTCGCAAGAAGGAAATCGACGCATGGCAGAGGCAACGGTCGCGCGTTTCCGATGAGATTACTGAGAATCAAAGGGAGCTGGAACTCGTGATCGAGCGGCTCAAAACGAGGCTTCTGGTGAAACGTATGCGAGAGGCACTCGCCATTGCCTTACACAACGATAGAGTCAAAAGGAGGAAACTTACGTGCTACAGGGCGACACCGCCAAGGCCCGCAACGCCTATCACGATTTCCTCACACTCTGGAAAGTCGCCGACTGCGACATTCCCGTTTTCGTCACTGACAAAATCCGAATGCGCTAGGCTGAAGTAGATAGGCTCACCAGCCGAACGCTTACCTCAGCAGACCAAGCTCGGTCCATCAGAGTTGTGCCTACCCGAGAGTCCAAACCGCGATTGGGGGAGACGGGAAACTCGGAAGTCAATCCACATGCCCGCGCACCATCTTGCTGTTATATGAAAGCAGACGAGCATTAGACAAGCTCTCCCCTCTGGCCCTGGAGAATCGCCGCCCCGGGCTGGCCCTAAGTCTGCCCCGTACGGAGCAGACCCTGCGTGGCACGCTGCTGCAACGCTGTGTCACCTGCGGCAAGCCCGATTGCAAGGGTGCCCGTGGGAACGGCACGGTTCCAGCTGGTACCTCACCGTGACCTTGGCGCCGGGCCGAACGACCCGCACTGTGGTGCCCGGCGAACAACTCGAACGGGGCGGCAGTGGGTCGAGAATTACCAGCGGATGAGGCAAGACCTGGAGAGCATCTCGGCTATTAACCGCGAGCTCCTGCGGCGCAAGCGTCCGGGTTCCCAAAAGAGCAACTAGAAACGGTATGGAAGGTGGAAGAGCAGTTTCACGTTTGCGGCACTACCGACAGGGAAAGACGCGTCTCGGAAACCAAGTCCGAAAAATCGGAGTTTCGCTGGCCCGGTAACAGAAATGCGAGATTCCTGTTACCCGACCGGGATGTAATGCACCGGACCAACAACTGTGCTAGTCTCTTCGCCCTTAACTGGCTGACGCGACCGCATTGCGGCAAGCCGTGGCTCGAAGATCGATCTCCCGGCCGACCCGAGCCGCCACATACGCAGCGTGATCCGCGACGGAATGGTGAAAGCCCAACAGTCATCTTGTGCAACGAAGGAGGCAGCCGTGAGCACCAAGGCAGTCCGTACTAATGACCCGACCAGCGACACGGGCGTGGCGAGAGTTGACATGAAGTTCGAAGTGGTCGTCATCCCTGTCTCGGATGTCGACCGCGCGAAGGAGTTCTACGGAAGGCTCGGGTGGCGGCTCGACGCCGACTACGACAGCGGTAAAGAGTTCCGCGTGGTCCAGTTCACTCCGCCGAGCTCGGGGTGCTCGATCATCTTCGGCAAGAACGTCACCCCGTCGGCACCCGGCTCCGCCCAGGGTCTGTACCTGATCGTCTCCGACATCCAGGCCGCCCGCAAAAAGCTGCTCGATCGCGGCGTCGAGATCAGCGAAGTGTTCCACGACGCCGCCGGCGTGTACGCGGGCACGGACGAGCCTTACCTGTTTGGACGGGTCCGGGTCAGCGGTCCGGATGCCGAGCATCGCAGCTACCGGTCGTTCGCTTCGTTCCGTGATCCGGACGGCAACGGCTGGCTGTTCCAGGAAATCACGACGCGGCTGCCCGGTCGCATCGACCCGGCAAGCACGACGTTCGCGTCGGCGAACGATCTGGCGAGCGCGCTTCGGCGTGCGGCGGCCGCGCACGGGCAGCACGAGGCGCGGACGGGGCAAGCCGACCCGAACTGGCCGGACTGGTACGCCGAGTACATGGTGCGCGAGCAGGCCGGCGAAGAGCTGCCGCAATGAACGACTAGAACGTGATCGTCATCGGCGGCGGGCGCACGGCTGAGCAACTGCATCGGTGCACTGGACGAGGGTGGCCTGCGTGTTGCGCTCGTGACGTAGCGCAGTCTCGCTTCTCTATTGCTGAATCCCTGATTCCTCTGGGGATGAAACGATTCGCCTTCCTTCGGCACTACCCAGAAGGACCTTTTCCGAATTCCCTTGGTTTGCCGTGGAGAAACCTACTCGGCCATGGACGTTTTCAAACTAGCGTTTGAAACTATGATCGTCGGCGTTCTCTCCTTCGCCTGGCTGGCGATTGCCGTTGACCTCCTCTTTCCGGACTTTTTCGTGAAGGTTATTCAGCCGGTTTGGGACAAGAATCAGACGTCCATTGGCGCGGCCGTACTTTCGTTTGCCTATTGTCTCGGTTCCGCCATCATGCCCATTTCCGGTCAGCTGGTGAATGACGAACATTGGCCCCTTCCTGAATTTGCCATTCGTTGCAGGGTCATGCAGGAAGAAAATGGCCGG
>Ga0210406_10000444_pt1 | contig 56518 bp, 48 predicted proteins | sample IncBWC30MmetaG_FD_155454 | JGI IMG/M metagenome (GOLD analysis project Ga0210406, IMG submission 155454) | Forest soil microbial communities from Barre Woods Harvard Forest LTER site, Petersham, Massachusetts, United States - Inc-BW-C-30-M | ecosystem: Environmental > Terrestrial > Soil >...
AGCCAGTAAGGGGGCCGCTAGATCAGGAGTGTTGGTTCTTTCCGATTGGGTCCACTGTTCTTCCGCTGCGGCCACCGCCTTCTCTGCAGTTCCATCTGCCGGTTGTGCCTGCGCGACCGTGGCAAGACTCAGAGAGATCATTCCAAGCAAGCACAATGCAATCCCGTTCCTCATATTATTCTCCCAGTTTTGCTGAATTGTGGTGATCCATTGGCGCAGTGGTTTGAGGCACTGCCTTTTCAGATTAGATGCTTTGTATCCGGGTATGTCCAATTGAAGCCGGCGGGCCTTAGATCGACGGCTTACACCTATCTTCGTCGATACAACTTGGCATAAACTCTCCCGCGATCCGGGCCCTTTCTGATACGCATCAGCGGCGTTCGGAGCGGCCCGATCGAGTGAATTACGCGTCAACGGGCGGAATACTTCCATATGCCGGCACTGCCAACCCTCATTTTCGACGTGAATGAAACGCTGTTGGACCTCGACGCGCTGGCGCCTCTCTTCGAGCGCGTATTTGGCGAGAGGACTGCCCTGAGGGAATGGTTCGCGCAATTGATCCTCTATTCAGAAGCAATGACGCTGACCGGCGATTACGTCCCGTTTGGCGAGCTTGGCGGGGCCGTGCTACGGATGGTGGGCACGAGTCGGGGGATCCACGTTTCCGACGGCGACATTCAAATGGTCAAGGAAGCAGTCGCGACGATGCCGGCTCACGCCGAAGTGCCCGCCGCGCTCCATAGGCTTCGAACCGCTGGCTTCCGCATGTTCACCCTCACGAATAACCCGAAAGCGACCTGCGAGAAACAGCTGCGCAATGCCGGCATTGCTGGACTGTTTGATGGGCAGTTCAGCGTCGATGAGGGCGTGCGCCGGTACAAGCCGGCGCGCGAAGTGTATCGGATGGTCGAACAAACGCTTCTTATCTCTCCGAGCCAATTGTGTCTGATCGCGTGTCATACGTGGGACATCCTCGGTGCTTCGGCCGCCGGCTGGAAGACTGCGCTGGTACTTCGACCGGGAAACGCTCCACTTGGTGTGGGTGGCCAACCTTTCATTACCGGGGTGCATTTGGCCGACGTGGCGGACACGCTTCTCGAGCGCTATGTCGACTGACGATGACTCGAGGCCCGTAATTCCACTGTACGCGTCCGGTCGAGCCGCTCAGCCAAGGCGCTTTCAAGTCCGTTCTTTCTTGGGCACCTGTAAATCGTATCAACGAGTGCGTTCAATCAGCGCTAAATCCGAGTTCACCTGTACGCGATCGAACACAATTGCGGAGCCGTCGGCTGCGATGTCGAAATCGCGTGTGACGAAGTCCCCCGGAAGCTGGGCGACGATGCGCTGGGTACCGGTTCGAAGGTCTAGCAGCGAGAAGTTCTTGTGGACGATTTCACCGCCGAGAATCACCAACGTCTGTGGGTCGCGAAAAAAAACAACCCGCCGCGCGCCGCGCGTCAGCATCACGTTCGGCAGCGGATACGGCCGGCCATCTGCGGCGGCGGCACGTAGAGGAAAAGTCGTTCCGACGTCTGCGCCTGAATAAACCACGAATCGACCATCCGGCGACCAGACTGGATCAATGGAATACTCCGACACCAGAGGTAGCGGCGCGTCGCCATTCAGGAAAATGCGCGTCAGGCGCGGCTCGCCGTCGCGGATGACCGCGGACACGATCGATTGCCCATCAGGAGCCCAGGCTGGATTGCCTCTCAGTGCGAGCGAGTCGGTCAGGACTCTGACCTGCGAGCCATCGTTGTCCATGATGTACAACAGCGTTCGGCCGCTGTCCTCAACCGAGAAGGCGACGCGTCGCCCATCTGGAGCAATAGTCGGCTCTCCAACGATGCGCAAATGGACGCTGCTCCAGATCTCGCGAGTAGCTCCGTGCGCCAGCGACCAAATGCCTTGTCTTTCGCCGCGCCACGATACATACAAAAGGAAGTCTGCGCCAAGCCGGGGTGCGACACCATTCGCCAAGATGAGTGACGGGTTGCTTGTAGGTGTGGCAGAGCGGCTGTCTTTGTCAAGCGAGGTGCGCCATACGCTCGTGCGGGGATTGGCAATTGTCGTGACTAGACGGGTGCCATCCGCACTCCCGGCAAGCGATGAATAGCCTTCAAGTCCGGAACTGATGCGATGCGGACGGCGCTGGTCGACGTCGACGGCATACATCCAGGGCCCGGACCCGTCTGCATCGGTGGCGAGGTAGAGCAAAGTGCGCCGGTCGAGCATCACTGGGTAGGTTACGCGCGCGTTGTGGAATGTTATCCGTTCGAGCCGCGTGCCGGACGGTTGAATTCGCCAGATGTCCCAATCGTCGGGCGGCACACCGCGAACAAAATAGATAAAAGCATCGTCGGGAGACCACAGCGGAAAGTGGCAATGCACGCCCGTCGGTGCCACATAAATCCTGCGGTCACCCGTCTTGCCCGGCTCCCGCACGAACATCGGATCGCCTGGTGCGGTCGTGTGGTACACGAGCTTGGTGCCATCGTGGGACCAATCGAGCTCAGCGGCCTCCTTGAGATACGGCCTTAGCGGACCACCGGCCGTCGGCGCCGCCAAGATATTCACATCGCCGGCCTGTGAGCCATCCGCTCGTCTTGTCCAGATTGACACGAGCGACGAGTCCGCAGAGAAACCGAGTGCACGAAGCGCGGGATTGACAACGGCCAGTTCGCTCAACGCGCCGTGCGTTAAATTGCGAAACGTTCCCCTGCCTACCTCGCTTATCCAGGCGTCGCTTTGCCCGTCCTGGTCCGCCAAAAATGCCACGAATTTCCCGTCGCGGGAGATTGCCGCGGCTTGTTCAGTCCCAGCGAAGTCCAGGCGTGTGAATCTGGCATTGGCAAGAGGACTACGCCAAAAGTAATCCGTTTCTTCTGCAATCCAGGCCAGTGCGCCCGCCAACAGTATTACTGCAGCCGCGACCCCCAATCGCACGAGTCGGCTTGGATGGACGCGCGCTGCAGTTTTGCGAGAGACGTCCTCAGGCGTTTGCAAGACGTGTGTGGGCCGCTCGCCATCGTCGGCACCTTCCTGCGCGAGTCGCGTGCGCCGACTCTCCCACCAGGCGTCGAGTTCCGAGCGAAATGCAAAGACCGAACCCAATTTGTCATGCAGATGACGGTGAACCGGCATCGCTTCGCGCCGCTCCCACCGCTGCACAGTCCTAACGTCGCGCTTCAAATACGACGCGATTTTCTTCCACGAGTCGAGCCGGTCGTCCGGCTGTCCTCGAATGGATGCGGCGCTCGAGCTGTTCTGAGGATCGTCCAAAGCGCGCTCCAGCCGATCACCAGATGTGGGTCGAAGATTCTCGCATCAAAGCTGGGGAGCGGCAATCCGCGACATTGTACGGCGTGGCGTCCGATTCCGCGGCCCTGCCGTGCAACGCCGCTTGCCAGAGCGCTTGTCTGGTCCGACCGTGCGTTTGTCGGTGCGCTGGTCGCACCGGGAACCATCACTGGGAGGAGATATATGAACATAAGACATCTACTGATCGCGCTGACAACGGGAGCCACGTTCGCGGTGGTGATTGGCGTTGGATCATTAAGTGGAATCTCGCGGGTGCAGGCCGATGACGACGACGCGGACGGCGAGCAGTTCAAAATTCGCCGGGGCTTCGAAATCGCTCCGGTACCCCTGAATCTGGAAGGTAAGAATCGGCATCTAGTGGGACTTGGCAGCTACCTGGTCAATGGAGCAGGCCATTGCAATGTCTGCCACTCTGCCGGTCCCGCTACTGAATACGCGAAGGGCGGGAACCCTTACTTCAAGGGTAGCCAACCAACGGTAATCAATCCGGACACTTATTTGGGGGGCGGCAGAGTCTTCCCGGTCCAGGCGCCGGGGGCTCCGGTCATTGTTTCCCGGAATCTGACGCCTGACAGAACCGGCCGGCCCGAGGGTGGCCGCACGTTCGCGGAGTTTCGATGGATCCTGACGACCGGCGCCGATTTGGATCACGCACATCCGAACTGTACAGACCCAACCATTACGAGCAGCACCACCTGCTTCCCCGCCAACCTGCCTTTCGACGGTGATCTCTTGCAGATCATGCCCTGGCCCGAGGACCGGCACCTGACAGAGCACGAAATGCGGGCCATCTATGAATATCTCAGCGCCATTCCGTGCATCGCCGGACCGGCTACGGGAGTGCGGCACAACGACTGCAGTTGAAGTCGCCCGCAGATCCTAGCGAAAGGCAAGAAGCCCGGCCACGCCGGGCTTCTTCGGGTCATGTAACCGACGGTGAGCGCGAGCGCCTGAACGATCACTCCGGTGCCCGGTACGGACGCCACTGACCATCCGCAGCCTTCAAAACCCCGCCACCCGGCCGCTGAAACCGCTGCGCTGCAGGCAGTTCTTGCTCGTAGCGCCCCCGCACCGCGGCGACGGCATCCGGATCCGGCCACACGATCAGCCCCGCCAGGGCGAGTTGGTACCACGGAAAGCGCGCGTCGCCGCACTCTTATGATCCATCCGGCATCCCTTTAGCGTCGAGAACCAATGCGTTGCTCAAATTCAATGATTGCGGGTGCAGCGAGTCCGCCATAACGAATGTCGAGCTTTGTCAAAGATCGCCACGCGTCGTGAGGTTTGTCTCGCTCGATCAACTCAGCGATGCGCTGCAAGTCTGCCGCCATTTCGTTGGCGATGCGCGCCCTACATGCGGCGAGCTTGCCCGGATCGACGGGCGGGCGCTGATCGAGTACGGTGATGGCGCGACGTACCGAGTACGGCGTTGCCGCTTCGTGACCGACCTTTAACATGGTCTCAACGCTGGTCCCGAAGACGCACCAAGCGTTCACTGAATCCCGGCTCTCCCTATCGTGCTGAATGTTCCAGCTGTCTTCCGCTCCGGTGACATACACCAAGCGGGTCGAGCTTTGAAATTGTGCGAATAAATCATCGGGAGGCAATAACGCTTCGCTACCTCCGATGGGGTCGCTGCCGGCATTGAGCAGCGCACCGCGAAACAGGTCTGGGTAAGCCAACGCGGTCCTCAGAGCAACCCGCGATCCTCCGGAGAATCCACCGATGTAGATTCGATCGGGATCAATGGGATAGCGCTGCATCATGTTGTACGCGCCGAGCAGCGCCAAGGGAATTCGGCGGTCTATGACATTTTCCTCATTCCCGGATCTAGCTGCGCTGACAAATATCATGCCGCGTTCGTCGAAAACGCTCGCCCAACCAACTGGCAAATGAGCATCCTGCCACGGCGGAATGAACGCCATCAGGGCGTAGCCCTTCGATGGATGCTGCGCCGGTACGTAAATGGTGAAGCTTTCTTGCGTTAAATCGATCGCCTGGGGACGGAGCCGGGCACTGGTCCGCGCTACTTCCACATTGGCGAGCGGACTCAAGGTCCGACGTGCCAACTCCGCGCTTCCAGATAGGGGGGAGTACGCCGAGAAAATGATGTTTCGCTGAAGGCCGGTGACCAGGTCGGAAGCCTCTTGCGCACTCGCGGCCAATGGCATCATCAAGATCACCAGCGCAGCAAGCCAAGTCCGCGCCATGAAAAGGCGCCTTGTCGCGGGGAGCGAGCCGATACCAAACCTTCGTCTGCTCATGCCGGGTTCACATAGGACAGGCTTCTTATCCGGGCATCCGGTTCATGACCGCCCAGTACAGACCCGTCTGAGTAATGACATTGGTGAAGGCAGTCATGTCGACCGGCTTGACCAGATAGCTGTTGACGCCCAATTGGTAGCTTTCGACCACGTCTTTCTCCTCCGCAGAAGAAGTAAAAACGACCACCGGAATGGTCTTTGTCGTTTGATCGGCCTTCAAGCGCCGTATCACGTCGATGCCGCCCAGACGAGGCATTTTAAGATCGAGCAGTATGAGACGCGGATTGCCGCCGCTGCGTTGACTGTAGGCACCCTCGCGGAACACGAACTCGAGCGCCTCGACGCCGTCGCGGACGCGAACCAATCTATTCACCACATTGCCCTTGCGAATGGCCCGAGTGGTCATCTCCGCGTCGGCATCACTGTCTTCGACCAGCAAGATTTCCACCGCTTCAAATTCATTCATCTCGATCTCCATTGGGCAGTGCAAAAGAAAAGACTGCCCCGTGATTCACTTCTCCCTCTGCCCATACTCTGCCCCCGTGTCGCGTCACAATGCGATGCACGATGGCGAGCCCCACGCCCGTCCCGGCGAATTCGTCAGCACGATGCAGTCGTTGGAATACGCCGAAGAGCTTGTCCGCATAGGCCATATCGAATCCGACCCCATTGTCGCGGACGGAATAATGGTTCTCCGCGCCGGCGCGGATTCCGGTGATCTGAATCAACGGGCGGGTTGCTTTGCTGCTGTACTTGACCGCATTGGCAATGAGATTTACCCATACCTGCCGCAACAAGCCTCGGTCCCCTCGGGCAATCGGCAATAGGCCTACTTCGATCTGCGGCGTGGTTCCTCCGCCTACGGTCTCGTCAATGACATCACGCACCATGGATTCGACATTGACGTCGCGGCTGGCCACCGGTTGGCGCCCGAGTCGCGAGAATACCAACAGATTGTCGATGAGACTTCCCATCCTCCGGCTGTTCTCTCGAATCACGGCCAGATGTCTCTTCCCCTCGGCATCGAGCCGTTCCTCGGAATCCTCCTCAATCATGAGCGCGAAGCCATCGATGGCCCGCAGCGGCGCGCGCAAATCGTGGGAGACCGAGTAGCTGAAGCTCTCGAGTTCCTTGTTCGCCGCTTCCAGAAGAACGGCTTTGTCGCGCAGCTCGAAATTCAGATCGCGGATCGCTTCCTCGGCCTGTTTGCGCTCCGTAATATCGCGCGCGACCGCGAGCAGCCGCTCCGTACGCCCATCGACACCCCGAATCGGCATCACGATGACGTCCCACCACTTGGGCAAACCGTTTTGAGTCCTGAAGCCGTGAAATCTGCCCGCGGCGCCGTTTCGTGCCTCGGCAACGGCGCCGCGTGCGGCCGCTTGGTCCTCGCCGCTCCAAGTCTCGAGCCAATCCGTATTTTCAACACTCGAAAAATCTTCTATGCCCAGCAAGTTCAAGCCATGCGATGTCATTTGCAAGATGCGCGCATCGGCACTCAGAATCGCCAGGCAGTCAGGTGAACTCTCAATGATGCTGCGGTTGTACTGATCGCTGGCGCGAAGTGCATTCTCCGCATCGCGCCTCGCGCGCATTTCGCGATGAATGCTGCGAAATAGCGCAGCAAACAGCGCGGCGGCGATCGCAATCGTGACCAGCAGCGATATCAGCGTGCTGTGCCGATCGCGTTCCGTGGCGGCCTCCCGATCGGCGAGCAGCCCTACCTCAATGGAATTCATGTCATCGGTGATGACGCTGACGTCCCGAGTGCTGTCATTCTGCGGACCGAGCGATGTCGGCGCACGAGCTGCCAGGTCTGATTTCTGATACGCCGCCGCCACCCTTGCCATATCTTCAATGCGAGCGTCGATCACGGCTTTCAGGCGTGTTCCGTTCCGTTGTTGCGCGGCGTTGTCGACGGTCAATTGATTCAACGCCGCTACACGCGTTTGCAGGAGTTTGATCAGGCGCTGATATTCCTCATAGTGCCGCGGTTGGCCGTTGAGTGTGTAGTCGCGCAGAGCCAATTCCGCGCCGGCCAGCGCACTGTAAACATTGGCCAGGGTCGAGCGTACCTCCTGGGTGTGGACCACCCATGCGACCGAGTCGGCGAAGCGCACACTGGTCCGATAGGTGTAGCTTCCGCCGAGCAGCAGCAAAGCCACTGCGAGCAGGAATCCGGTCAGAATCCTGATCTCCACCGTCGCGAACTTAGCAATGTGCGCGCCGGCGGGAGGGGTTTTCAACATCGATCCCCCCCTTGAGGGCAGTCACAGATGACGCGGGTGCCATTGGGCCGAAAAGGCGCGATCTCGAAGCGCGCTCCGATCATCGAGGCGCGGTACCGCATGGTGCGCAGGCCGAGTCCCGGCGTATTCTTGCCCACGGCTTCAAGGCCCCAACCGTCATCACAGACTTCCAGCCGGACGCGCTCCCGCTCGACGTCGAGCGTGACCTTGATGGAGTTCGCGTGCGCGTGTTTGAGCGCGTTGGTGAGCGCCTCCTGTGCGATCCGGTAAAGATGATCGCTCGCCGCCGGACTCAAGCCGAGCCGCGATACTTCGCTCACCGAGATTTCCAAGCTGGGTCCCGACGGTGCTTTCAGGTGCGTGACGAGATCGCGCAGCGCGGTGATGAGACCACCTTCAGTCGATCTGATGGGAGATAATCCACGCGCAATCGTTTGACATGATTGAAGCGCGTGTTGCGCGACTTCGCCGGCCTGCTGGAGGTCTGCGGTGTGGGGACTATGCGCCGCACGCGCGGTGTCGGTGAGAGCCGAAAGCAGCAGCGACAGACCCGTGAGTTCCTGGCCAAGTCCATCGTGTAGATCCGTCCCGAATCGACGTTGTTCCCGTCCGACGGCATCGAGCAATGCCGCCTCGAGATGCTGGCGCTCCGATTCCGCTTTGCGCGTGTCTGTTACATCGCGAAACGTAATGCATGCGCCGACGATACGGTCCAGGCTGTCGACGACGCACGACATACCACCGTCGACCGGTACGCGTATTCCCCCGCGGCTGATCACGTGGGCGTCGCGGCCAAACGGTAACGTGTTGCGCGAGTTCAGTACTCGAGCGATCAGATCCACCGCGGCCTGATCACTGCCGGAATCGATGAGGTTCAGGACCGTCCCCAGTGGCTGTCGCTCGGCGTCTCGAGTCAGCCATCCGGTCAGACGTTCGGCCACCCCGTTCATGAAGCGGACGCAGCCCTGAGTGTCAACGGCGATCACGCCGTCCGCGATGCTGCCGAGTATGGTTGCGTAAGTGAGCTGACTGTCCTCCAGCCGCCGCTCCATCTCAAACCGATCGACCGCCACCTCGATCGCGCCGATCAGATTTCTCATGTGGAAGGGTTTGAGAACATACCCGTAAGCCGAGGCCGCCTTTGCGCGCTGAAGCGTCTTCTGGTCCGCATCTGCGGTGAGATAGACCACCGGCACGCGCATTTTCTCATTGATCAGTTCAGACGCGCGGATACCGTCCATGTCGCCTTTGAGCCGCACGTCCATGAGGATTAGGTCCGGGCGTTGTGCGAGCGCGGCCTCCACCGCACCGGCACCGGTGTCGGCCCTGGCTACAACCTCGACTCCCGCTTCGGTCAATCGATCGCAGATGGCCTCGGCGACCATACCGTCGTCCTCGGCCACCAAGATCCGAAGCGCCGCGATCGATCGAAGTTCGGCGGACATGGTACTGCTCCCTGTAATGCGTCTCGACCGAATGCTGCGAGTATTCCCGTGACGCTACACCAGAGGGGTCCACCATGGGCAGACTGAACCCTCGACCGCACCCGGCACCATGCGACCCAGCGTCAATATTGTCAATTACCCCCGCCGCGAACCGGTTCGGCCGGCTTCACATAGGTATCGAGCCAACGATTCATTTCCCAAAGCATGTGGGACAGGCTCTCATGGGCTTCGTAGCCATGCGCCTCGAGCGGCAGAAACACCAGGCGAACGGTGGCACCGTGACCTTTGAGGGCGACGTAAAAGCGCTCGGACTGAATCGGAAAGGTGCCCTGATTGTCGTCTGCCTCGCCATGTATGAGCAGGATGGGCGTCTTGATCTTGTCGGCATAGCTGAAGGGCGACATCTTGAAGTACACATCCGGGGCTTCCCAGTAGGTGCGCTCCTCCGCCTGGAAGCCAAAGGGCGTGAGCGTGCGATTGTAGGCGCCGCTGCGCGCGATGCCCGCACGAAACATGTCGCTATGCGCGAGCAGATTCGCCGTCATGAATGCCCCATAGCTGTGCCCCATGACGGCGACGCGTTTGGGGTCGACAACGCCGAGTGATGCACCGGCATCGATCGCCGCCTTGGCGCCGGCGACGAGTTGTTCCACATACGTGTCGTTCGGTTGCACAGTGCCTTCACCCACGATGGGAATGCTGGCGTTTTCCAAAACCGCATAACCGGTTTGGGTCAGAAATACCGGCGAGCCCCATCCGATGCGCGGGAACCGATAGGGCGATCCGCTCACCTGGCCAGCCGTGGCGCGGGTTTTGAATTCCGCCGGATACGCTTCCATCAACGTCGGCAAGGGCCCCTGAGACTTGTCATACCCGGCCGGAAGCCAGAGCGTTGCCGTCAGTTCCACGCCATCCGCCCGCTGGTATTTCAACAATTGCTTGGTCGGCAACTGAAGCCCCGAGTACGGCGACGGGAAATCCGTTACCGGTCTCATCGGCGCCTCAGCGCCCGCACGCTGCGGTAGCGTGGCGACCAAGTAGTTCGGCGAGACGCTCTGGCTTTCCTGCCGCACCAGAACTTTGTCATCCGCCAACAGCGCGGTCGGTTCGCCATACATTTGCTTTGCCGATCGCCACAGCACCTGCTCCGGCCCACCACTCACCGGCATCACCCCCACGAACGGCAGGTCACCCTCTGGTGTCGCGCCCGGCGAGAAAAAATAGATACCTTGACCATCCCCTGTCAGCTGCAAAACCGGTTTACCGCAGCCACAGCTTTACGATCGAAACTTCGCGGCTCGGCCCATTCGTCGCCGGATTGAACCGAATTCCAGCGAGCCGATAGCGGGGCTGTGCCACCTCCGCAATCGTCGGAAAGGACTGCGGCTGCTGCACCAACAGCAGGGAATGATCCGGCGAAATTTTCACGACCGGCGTCGCCGGCGCAACCAGCAATTCCTCGATCGAAGCGGGCGGTTTCTGATACGTCAAGGCCGTCTGCGCAACAGTCCCGGTCACAAAGCCACACAGAGCCAGCACACCCATCACAATGACTTTCATTTCCGATTCATCCCCAGTCGCAGTTGATAACCCTGTGCATAAGCGGGGACATGTCACCCAAACGTCACTGTCATCAACCGCTTATGTTGAACTGATGCACTTTTGACCACAGCCGGTTGCGCGCGCTGCCGCTTCGCGCAGTCTGGTCTTCTCTCGATCAGCGCTTCGACGGCTTTCTGGTCTTCTTCTTGCTGGTCTTCTTCTTGCCGGCCTTTTTCTTGCCTGGTTTCTTTTTGGCGACCTTCTTTTTGGCTCTGCGACGCATTTTCACCAACGCATCGATGAGAGCGTCGACCGGTTCGCGCTTTTTGGCCTTGCGACGCATCCAAACGAGGGCGTCGAGGAGGTTGTCTACGGCTTCTTCTTTCTTTGCCATGCCGCATCCTAGGCGCATAACCGAAACGCGCCAAATATTTTTAGACCCGCGGGGCCATGCATCCAGCCCAACCTGAAGCTCAAGGTCAGTTTTGACCACGACCACCCTGCGGTGCAAACTTGCCGGCAATCTTGTCATTGCTTGACAGTTCGAGGAACAAAAATGGCCTCCGACCGCAGATCTGGGAGCTGAACGTGTCCATTTGCCTCGTCCAACCCACGTCGGAGGACGATTGGCGCCACGCGCGCCGCCTCATTGAGCAGTACGCAGCATCGCTCAACGTTGACCTGTCGTTTCAGAATTTTGCGCACGAGTTGCAGCATCTCGAGGAAGAATATGCGCCGCCGGCGGGAGCATTCCTGCTCGCCGAAGAGGGCGGCATTTACTTCGGGTGTGTTGGACTGCGCCATTTCGCCGCGGGCGTCGGCGAAATGAAGCGCCTGTATGCCACGCCCGCTGCGCGTGGGCGTCGGGTCGGCCGCCTTCTCGCCGAAGGCATCGTCGACATGGCCAGGCGTGCGGGATACGGCCGACTGCTCTTGGACACGCTGCCATCCATGAAAGAGGCACAGTCTCTGTACGCCTCGATGGGATTCAAGCCCACTGAGGCATATCGATTCAATCCTGTACCGGGAACCGCTTTTCTGGAATTGACGCTCTGACAGACCGGGGCGGCGCCACAGCGTCAGATTGGCCTAATATGGCTTTCGGCGGCCAAGTGATTGTTCTTCACAGCGGGGGTGTGTCATGGCGGAAAATGTCTATAAAGTCATCGAACTCATCGGAACCAGCACCGAATCATGGGAGAAGGCGACAGCCGCCGCGATTGCGCGTGCCAGCAAGACCTTGCGAGACCTCAGGGTAGCCGAAATCGTCAAGCTCGACGTACAACTGAAGCACGGTAAAGTTGAAGCCTATCGATCGCGAATCAGCGTGTCGTTCAAGTACGAGAGCAAGGGCTAGCGCTGCGCTCCGCCGCCATGGGGTCAGCCCTGATCCCCAAAAAGTAACGCCGACCGGGCAGGGGCCCGGTCGGCGTCACCAGCGAGACTTCGAAGGAAGCCGGCAGGTTAGTGCGGGACCTTGCCTCCAAGGTCTCTGCCGTTATCGCCGTCATGCCGATCGAAGTCGAACATGTCGAACAGATCGCCGATCGCCGGACCATTCACCGGAATGTAGGGCGCGGCGAAATCATCACCGTCATGGTCGCCTTCCATTCTACGTGCTTCCGGGTTGGGCAGATTGTCGCGGCTGCGGCTGCTCAGAGTGCCCAGCAGCCAGTTCCTTTCGATGAACTTGGTGATCGACACGTGATCGGTGTAGGTGTGATTCACATGCCCGCCCTGCGTAAAGGGCGAAACCACGATAAACGGAACGCGCATCGCGTCACCGAAGAAATCCAGCGGCTGGATGAAGCCGGAGTCGTAGAAGCCGCCGGATTCATCCCAGGTAATGATGATGGCCGTATCTTTCGCCAGCTCCGGCTTTGCCTGCACCGCATCCACAATGTTCTTCACGAAGGCCTCGAAAAGATCGAATTTCGAGGACTGCGGATGGCCATCGACGAAACCGCTCGGCTTGATGATCGACACGGAGGGCACGGTGCCGTTGTTGACGTCATCGAAGAAATCGGTGACGTCCTTGTTGTTGGCGCGACCGGCCGCGGACCCCATGATGTTGGCGGAGTACTGCATGGGATTGCAGATCGGACAGAACTGATTCGGCTTACCCGCGGCGGCGGCGTTGAAGCCATCGCCGTAGTAATGCCAGCTGACATTCTTGGCCATCAACGCATCGCCGATGGTCGGGATGGTTTGTGGGGGAATAAAGAAGGTATCGCTGCCATCCGGCGCCGGTACCGCCGCCGTGCCTGCCGGCTGGCCATTCGGGTGGAAGCCCGGGAAGAAGTTATTGACGGCATAGAAGGTATTCGGCGCGCAGTTCGATTTCAGCTGCGACTGCGCCAAAAAGCTGAGGATGGGTTGCACGCCCGGCTGCGTCGCATCGAAGCAATTGACGTACTCGCCGAGCGAAGCACCGATGTCGTTGGTGTAAAGGTTCGGATCGACGATGGGTGCCGCGTGTGCGGCCTGCAGGCTCGCGAGCGACTGCGCACCGACCACGGGATTGGGGTTCGCCACCAAGGATATGGTCCCGAGAGATTTCGGCAAGCCGGCGGCGGCAGCCGGGATCGCGGTCGGGGCGGGTGTGGGATTGCCTTTGCCGTCGCTGAAGAAGTACACATCGCCCGTTCCGAACATGACGTGGTTGGCACCGGTGCCGCCGATCACGGCTTGATGCATGTTGTCGCTGATCGAGTAGCGGTCGGCAAGTTGTTTGAAATAGGGCGCATCACCCTGCTGCATGTTGAAAAAGGCCAGCGAGGTGCTGCTGCCCTCTTCGGTCGGGCCCGTGTACGTCGCGGCAAAAATCGGGCCGAGTGCGCCCGGTGCGGCGAAGGCGTTCGGATTGATCGCGCCCGCAAAGGTGCTGGCGACGAACGGCATGAGATCCAGCAAACAACCGCTCGGGTTCGAGCGTGTGGCCTGTGACTTGTCGCAATCCATCATCTGCCACATTTGGAAGAAGCGATGAATGGTGTCTTCGGTATACGAGTCATAGGGAAGGCCGGGACCGCCATTCTGCGAATGCGCGGTCTGCTGGAAGGGACCATTGGCAAGCCCGGTGGCAGAAGTGACGCCGAAAATCCGGAAATCCGGATTCCTGATCAAGGAAGTGGTTTCGGTGATGGCGGCCGCATCGGCGGCGAAGCCTGTGGTCATGATTTCGAGCGCTTGCTGTTGCCGGGCAAAATCCGTGGTCAACGTCAGTTCCGGCTCGGCCAGCGCCGCCGCTTCCGTCGTCGCGAACGGCGAACCCGTCGCATCGCTTTGCGCCAGCGGCACGCGATTCAAGTCCGGCGCGGGCAAGGGATTGGTCGGGCTTTTCGTGGAATTGTAGGCAGTCTTGCTGCCCGCGGGTGGATGAATGTAGTACTGCGGCTGAGCTGCGACGGAAAACTGCTGTGCGTGCGTGAAATTCACACCGGGCGAGCCGTCGGAATTCACGATGCCCCGCGACATCAGGTTCCACACACCCTCTTCCTTGTGCTTCGGCACATAGGTCGCGAAGGCGTGATCGAAGCTGCTGTTTTCGCCAATGATGATGATGACATGCTTGATCGGCGACGCCGTCGGTACTGTCTTTGCTGCGTCTGCCGCACATGCCAGGTCTGCGGCGGCCAAAGCCGTCATGCAGGCGCCCAGCGCCAATTTGTATTTGAATTTTCCCATCGCCGAAAGCATTCATCGCTCCTTAAGAGTGTTGATCGTCGAAAGGGAGGGCATGCTAGGGACGAGCGATTTCATCTGTGTGACATTGCACAGGGATTACGCGTGTTGTAATGCCGCGTCCGGCTGGTGGTTGAGCGGCGAGCACGGAGCGGCCGCGCTCGTGTTCGCTGCCGCCGGTCGCTCCTTTTCGCGCGCGCACTCTTCGCGCGCGCGAAGACTGCGCGCGCGAACACTGCGTGATGTACTTACTGAGCTGCGGTGCGGCGCGAAACCGCTACGGCGGACTCCAGCGCCGCCAAATCTGAGATGCCCGAGACCAGTTGCCGACCTGCCAAAATACCCGGCGTTCCGCGAAGACCCAAGCCGCGCGCCTCGGCTTCATTTCGCATCAGCAAGCCGTCGATGAACGCTCGATGCGCGACCAAGTCCTTTTTCAATTGGGCCATGTCAATTCCCGCGCGGCGCAAGGCCGCATCCACCTGACTGTTTCCGGCCAGGCGAGGGGCATTGATCAGCGCATCGTGCGCCTGCAGGTACTTGTCCTGAAAGTTTGCCGCCAGGGCCGATTGCGCCGCATAGATGGAAACTCCCCCAAAGATGGGCCACTCTTTATAGAGAACTGCGGCCGCGTGGTCCTTATCGATGAATGCGTGAAAAGCTGGGGCTAATGCCTTGCAAAATGGGCAGTTGTAGTCGAAGTACTCCACGACGGTCACGTCGGCGCGGGCAGCCCCGAACGTGGGGACCCCGGGTTCGTTGAGGATGTGTTTCTGTGCCTCCGCCGTAATGAGCGGCGGGCTCTGCGCGCCGGCCACGATCGGGAGACCAAAGACCATCGCTTGGGCTGCGAGCAGCAAGACAACGCCGCAGTGTTTTAGAAATCTACGCTTCATGGTTTCGCTCCACATCGTGTTTCCGGCAACGGCTCACGGAAGATCTACTGTTTCTGGGTAACCAGCGCAGGGGCCAAACGCAACGTGGCGACAGCGCTGCCAACGATGCTTCCCTGTTTACTCTGTTGAAGCAAAACAGCCACCTGGGTCGCGTCGGCCGGGAATGACGCCAGCGGCAATCGCAGCATGTTCGGTTTGCCGTCCCATGTAGCCACCCGCCGGAACTCCCTCACGATATTGAATTCTGTGAGTGTGCGCCCGGAATTCTCGCCGCGCCCGACCGGCGTGGCAGCCTCGGGAAGATAGGCGACCACATTGACGTCGTATTCGATCTGCGCCGCGCGTTCCGGCAAATGGATCACGAGCTCGCTCGGCGAAACCTCAACGGCCACGGGAACGTCTTCCTGCCTCTGCGCCAATTCCGCGAGTATCCGCCGCCGATCGGAGCCGACATAACTCGTCTTACCATCGATCACGACCTGCGGCGTGAACGCCGAAGACAAATCGAGCGTATCGACATAGCGAGCCTGGCGCTTGGCGGCGATTGGAATTTCATAGCGGTCGCGCCATCCGATGCTGTCCCAATAATCGACATGGAAAGCCAGCGCGACGACATTGGGCAGTCTCGCCAGCTCGCCGAGCAGCGCATCCGCCGGAGGACACGAACTGCAGCCTTGCGAGGTAAACAGTTCCACCACCACCGGTTTGCCCGGCGGCGCGGTTTGTGCTCGACCGATGGTTGTCAGGCAGAGAACCGCCATTGCGCCGAGCAGCCCAATCGAAATACCAGTCTTGTTTTGCCACATCATGCGAAGGAGACCGCAGTCAACTCAACGTTATTACCGTCGTCCGCCATGCGGCGACCCATTTCGTACGGGGGAGGGCTTGCGCCCTCTCCCGCCCAAGCCTCGATTCGTGGGTTACTTCTGCGCCGCTTTCGCCGCGTCGCATTCCTTCTGCGTCACTTCCTTGAAACCCTGACCCTTGCAAGAGTTCTGACCTTTGCATGAGTTCTTCGCGGACTTGCAGGAAGACTGACCCTTACATGAGTTTACGCCATCGCAATGCACCTTCGCTTCGTCGGCGGCGGCGGTGCTGATGGAAGCAACACTGAACAGTAGCGCGGCGGCTGTGGCAATCGCAGCACCGGAAACGGACTTGGACATGAGCATGGTAAATTCCTCGTTGGTGATAGTCTTGCAATGAGGGGAATCCCCAATGCATGAGAGATGACCGTGGCTCGGCTCCGGATATTACAAAGGCTGCCGTTTGCGTCCCAGCAGCCAATCGAGCGACACGGTCCCGGCACCGGCAATCGCCAGCCATAAGAACAGTGCCAGATACTCCGTCTCATCGAACCCCAGCAAAGTTTCGAGAGAATCCACGTCAGCCCACTTGGCTGATGCGATGGCGACGATCATGGTAACGCCCAGCGCACCGGCCGAGATGCGGGTCATAATGCCCAGCAGCAGAAAGATGCCGCCGAAGAACTCAACGCCGGAAACGAATGGAGTCAGGATATGGGGTGCCGGGATATGCCAGCCAATGAAGTTCTCGGTGATGGCGGGCAGATTGTGCAGCTTGCCCCAGCCGCTCCACATGAACACCCATCCGACCACGATCCGTGCAAACAGGGGGGCGAGCCACTGCAGGTGCCGAGCGACACGCTCGGGCCAGCCGATGAGCCAATCCGTCAGTTTGTTCAAGCCATTCCCCTTGAGTGTGTCGAGCGATTGAAAAGTGCTTATTGACTGAGACCGGGTGGATCGCACGATTATTTCCGCAAGATCTATTGGGGCGCAGGGCACCTAGGGATAGATCCGGGCAGAGTCAACGTTGCCTGATGGGACCGTTGCAGCAACCCCTCGGGTGTGGTCCACAATTCGCCGCGCATCGCGCAGTCGGCGCCGAAGTTGAACAAGGCGCGCATGCGTTCGGGCTTCAGATCGAGCAGGCCGTTGAAAGGGTAGTCATCGGGGATGGCCGTGACGTTGAAGTGCATGTCGTTTCTCGTCGCGATCGCGTACGCGGCAAGAACCGCTCCCCGAGTGCTGCTGTGCAGCGCTGCCTGGACTCCGCGTTTGATAATCGCCGATGTTCTGACTCGCGTGGTGATGGTCGTGGCACTGTTCTGTTCATTCGCCATGACGTAGACGTTGGCGCCGCGCAAACCCCGCAGTTGATCGGGCAGTATGGACGCGATTTCCGGCGCGATGAACATCGATGCCGTGGCGCTGCCATCCACGTGCATCTCCTCGAAGACTGTCCCCAACGTTTCCACCGGAATCATGACCGGAGGAAAGAGCCCGGGAATACTCGCGGACGCAACGAGCACTTGGCGGAACAGCTTGAGTCCTGCGGGCCCGCCGTGCATGGCAATGGCGCCCATGTCCCAGATCACGGTGCGCTCACTGTCAAGATCCGTGGTTGCAATCAGCAGCAGCCGGCCCTTGGCCGCCTCCCGCGCGACGGCGCGCAGCATCTCCTCGGTCGCGTAATGGTTCACGAGATCGGCAAGCGGTTTTCCGCGAAAGACGCTGGCGCCGAACAGCGCCCCCGTCAAAGTGAACCGCAGCAATTTGGCCGACCGCTGACCGGAAAAAGATTCGGTCAGCTGGCCATCCCATGCAGGTCCTAAGAAGGCGAAGGGCGCCGTCAGAGCTCCGGCGCTCACCCCGGTCACGACATGAAAATCGGGACGAGTTCCCGCCCGACTCAGACCGCTCAGCGCGCCGGCGCCAAATGCCGCACCGGCGCCGCCGCCCGATAACGCCAGAACGTTGACCGTGCCGCCCCCTGAAGCCGCGCGTATCAGGGCCAAGAAACGCGCGGTGTCCTTCTCGAAGGCTGCGCGATCCTCAGCCACGATTCGCACCACTTCGGGAAACCCCACCGGTGTGCCCACGTCATACCAGTAGATCGGATGCTCACGGCGTGCGGCGCCCGAACAAGCGGCCAACGACAGGGCCATGATCAGGCAAGCCTGGATTCGCTTCCCGAATATGGATCGACTACAGGCGCCCCTCCTTCTGCAAACGGTCGCGGATCGCATCGATGCGCTGCTCTCCTAAGATGAGTGTCTGGGGGCTCGTATGCACCGAATAATATCCGAGCACGAGCTGGTGCGGGTGAGGTACGGCAGAACCCAGAACGAACTCGGTGTCGACAAAGGCGTGAAAATTGATCGGCTCGTTTGAAGGCTCGAAGGCGATCAGCTCTCCTGCGTGAATCGGCTCGGGTACCGCCGCACTCCCGCTGCTCAGCGCGACCCATGCCACGGTATGTGTCGCAGGCGGCACGTAGCGCCAGGAATCGCCGGCCTTAAGCCGGACCGACAGGTAATTTACCGGCGAGGCCGTGCGTAGCGCGCTTTTCGCATCTCCGTAGCTGCCGAGCAGCACCAGTGCCGGTCCCTCTCGCTGGATGACGTCGGGTGCTTGGTAAATGCTTTCGACCGGGCCAAGTTCGTGCTCAGTGGGAAGCGCGAGCCACAGCTGAAAGCCGCGTGTGCGTGCAGAGTCGCCGAAGCCACCGCCGTGCCAGGCGCCATGGCCGGCCTTGAACCATTCCACTCCGCCCTCGGGCAAGATGCCTCTGGCGCCGGTGGTGTCCTCGTACCGTACGCTGCCCTCCAGAAGGTGCGTCACCGTCGCAATGCCCGAATGCGGATGCAGCGGCATGTTCGGAGCTGTGGTTTTCGTGGCGTCAAAGTGATCGAGAAAAACAAATGGCTTGAGTATTTGCCCCACATCACTCGGGCTCATTAAACGCGTGATGGGACCGTGGCGGTGTCCATGCGTGCGATGCACGATGTGCCGGGGTTTACTCCTGACCAAAACTGCGGACTTGGGCATGGCTGGGCTCCTTCAATGCCCACCGAATTGCGGGCACATATAGAAGTATGGGGGCGGGTTTTATCCTTCACTAGACGGTGGAATCGGCCTATACTCATCCAGAAATGGCAGTAATCTAATGCTCGATCTCAACCAGGTGCGCGTATTCGTCCAGGTGGTCCGCGCCCGCAGCTTTGCGCAGGCCGCCCGCCAGCTCGGTGTGCCCCCCAACTCCTTGAGCCGGCATGTGCGGCAGTTGGAGGCGACACTCGATACCCGGCTGATGCAGCGCTCGACCCGCAAGCTGACGTTGACCGGTGCCGGGTCTGCCTTTTATGAGCGCTGCGCGCCCGCGGTCGACCGCGTGCTCGAGGCGGAAAAGGAAATCGAGGGCGGCGTCGAGATTCCGAGCGGCCGGGTGCGGGTAGCTGCGCCTGCGGATTTTCTGGATTTTTTCCACATCGAATGGGTCTTGCAGTTCTTGACCGCATACCCGAAGGTCAAGTTGGACTTCGTGCTGAACGATGCGCACGCTGACTTGATCGGCGAGGGAATCGACGTTGCGTTTCGCGGCGGCCCCGCGCGTGAATCACCACAGGCATATCGCCGGATCGGCTCGCAGCATTTCAGATTGGTCGCAAGTCCCGCCTATTTGAAATTGCGCGGCGCTCCTGAAAATCTTCGAGCACTCGCCGCGCACGATTGTCTGACCTCGTCCGGTCGGGGGCCCGCGATCTGGTCCTTGACGGGGCCCAATGGGCGGGAGGAGGTGAGCGTCGCGGGGCGGTTCAGCGCCAACAGCGTACGCAGCCTGCTCAAAAGCTGCGTGTCGGGTTTGGGGATTGCGTTGCTGCCGAATATGATGGTGACGGCGGACCTTGATGCCGGCCGGCTGAAGCCGGTGTTGCCCAATTATCTCAGTGAGGGAGGCACGGTCTCCGTGCTGCTTCCCAGCCGGGAGCAGGTCCCCGCCGCCGTTTCCGCGTTCATAGAATTCGCGACCGCAAGGCTCGAGACGCTGATTGGGAATCAAGCGCATCAGCCGGCGCGCAACCGGCGCCGCGCGTAACCGGCGCCGCAGTTACCATGGGCAACGACCCGGTGCGGCAGTCGATCGTTTCCATCAAGGCACATAGAGGAGAACTATCATGCCGACCCCTGTGATTCGATTCAGAATCGATTTCACCAAATCCGCTTTCGTCGGGCCCGGGAAGATTGATTTGCTGGTAGCCATTCAAAAATCCGGCTCCCTGTCGAAAGCGGCACGCGATCTGGGGATGAGTTATCGGCGCGCCTGGCTCTTGGTCGACAGTTTGAAATCTTCTTTTCGAGAACCCGTTACCGTGGCCAGCAAAGGCGGCAAGGGGGGTGGTGGCGTCGCATTGACGAAATTTGGGGAGCGTCTGATTGTCAGCTATCGCGCCATTGAATCCGACATTGCCAGGGTGGCCGCACGGCGACTGCAATCCATCATCCCGGCGGTTACCGAACGCCGCCGCTCCAAAGCCGCGGCTTCGCGCCGCAAGTTGGTGCGTAAACGCGTCGGAAAAAGCGCGTCCTCAGGAAATCAACGATAAGCATCGTTCCCCATGGCACCGTCGGTCCATGAGGATGCAGGGTCGGCGGTTCTTTGGTGAGCGCTCTGGGTTGGCCCAGCTTCTTGGCGTACCAGTCTATCGGCGTGCAGTTTTCGCATCCGCATCTCGATGCGCAGCTCGGCGGCCCGATGCTTCCGCCAGGCGACGTATCCGTCTCGAACGTAGGCGACGCATAGTCCGATGCCACCCACGATCACCGCGAACATCAGATAATCAAGGCTCGTACCCATGACCCAAGGTTAGTCCCGAGTCGTATGGCTGGGTAGCCCATCTCTTTCGATGGAATGTATCGGATGAACGGATACATGCCTGCCGTACACCGGCGGCGGGAAGCCGGCAGAGGTGGGCCCTCTGCCGGCGTGTTACATCGACAATAAAATCAGCCGACCTTAGTGCTGATCGCCCTGGCCATGGTCACCAAAGTCGAAGAGGTCGAACAAGTCGCCGATGGCCGGCATGTTTCGCGGCACATAGACGTTGTCGCCATCCTGCTTCGGATTGGGCAGGTTGTCGCGGCTGCGATCACTGAGCGCGCCTTGAATCTTCCAGTTGCGCTCGACGAACTTCACGAACGAGGAATGTTCGTTGTAGGCGTGGCTGATGTGGCCTCCCTTGGAGAAGGGGGACACGGCGATCATCGGAATGCGCGGCCCCGTGCCGAAGAAGTCAACCGGCTGGATGAACCCGGAATCGTAGAAGCCGCCGCCCTCATCCACGGTCACGAAAATCGCCGTTTCAGCCCACTGCTGCGGGTTGCTCTGCGCGAGTTCGATGATGTTTTGCGCGAATGCCTCGAACAAAGTCCATTTCGAGGACGCCGGATGGCCGTCCATGGTCCCGTCAGGCTTCACGTAGGAGACCGCGGGTAGCGTTCCGTTCTTCAGATCGGTGAACAGATCGGTGACGTCCCGCATGTGATCGGGGACCATGGCGGGATAGCTGGCCTCGTATTCAAACGGATTGCAGATGTTGCAATAGCTACCGGCGATCGGACTGGACGTGCCATCGACATTGAAGCCGCCGCCATAATATTTCCACGAAATATTATGGGCCGAGAGGACATCGCCGATGCTCCGCTGCATCGTCTTCGGTACCACGAGTCCGCTCTGAACCGCACCCTTGGGCGTGAACGCCGGGTTTACATTGACCGCCTGCCAATATTCTCCGGGGCCGCACTTGGTTTGCACGCTGTAGGGCAGGGCCTTCAGATAATTCGTTATCGGAGCGATTCCGGGCTGGGTTTCATCGGAGCAATTGAACCACTGCGCTCTATGGGTATAGAGATTGAGCGTTCCTGCCACGGGGTCTGGATCATAGATGTTGGCCGTGGCGGGGGTCGCCGGATTGCCGTTGCCGTCGCTGAAGAATACCTGGTCGGCAAAGCCCAGCGGTTCGCTGTCGGGCCCCGTACCGCCCAATACCGGCTGATGGTAGTTGTCGCTCATCGTGTACTGATCGGCCAGTGACTTGAACAACGGCGCATCGCCCTGCTGCATATTAAAGAAGGACATGGTCTGACCCGTGTCATGCGGCGTGCCGCCGGGCGGCGTGCTGTAGGTCGTGGTCACTGCAGATTGCAGATCATGCAGACACCCCGTCGGGTTTTCCTTGGAGACATGTTCCTTGTCGATCGCACAATCTACCTGCTGCACCATTTGGAAATACTGATGGATCGTGTCGCCGGTGAAGGCGTCGAACGGCATCATGGGTCCGGTCATTTGAAAGGGCCCGGGCGGCAAACCGTTGACATTCAAAATGCGCGTATCCGGTCCCACCGTAAAGCCGAGCCCAGTACCGCCAGTCCCGAAAAGAAATTGATCCTGCGGCGGCAATCCCGGGTCACCGCCCGGAAGGCTCAAGATGCCGACATACGGAGACACCGCGCCGACGCCGCCGACATCGGGCGGGGGCAACGTGGCATAGAGCATCTTGCTATTCAGATCCGCGCTGCTGAAGAATTTTCCGCCGTTCGGCGCAGAGGTGATTTGGAATTGATGCGCTTTGGCAAATTGCGGACCCGGCGTACCGTCGGCATTGACGATCCGCTCGGATAGAAGATTGAGAACCTTTTCGTCGCGACGCTTGGGCACGTAGGTCGCGTACAAATGATCGAAGCTGCGATTTTCGCCGACAATGATGATCACGTGCTTGATGGGCGTGGCAGTCCTGCTATCAGGTGAGGCGTCGGCGGCAGGCGCCGAGGCAGCCAAGCTAGACACAGAGAAGAGTGTGGCGGTCGCGCACGCGGCGATTCCTGTCCGCCAATTTCCCGTGGTATTTAAAGTCATATCCTTCCTCCAAGATTGATTAGGCGGAGCGAGGTTATCGATCTCACGTGACAAGAGATCGATCAAGATTTGTTCTGCTTGATGAATTTTGCGTGACCACTGTCGGCATCACGCGACATGCGTTCGCGCTTTTCTCTTCGCTGATGAAATTTTTACGACGAGTCTGCACGCAAGAGAAAATGTACTCGAGGATGCAAACGCAATTGGTGCGACGTCACAATCCCGTAAGAATTCGCTGCGACACTTCGCGGCTCTAAAAAAAGCCACCAGGCACGAGGATGAAAATCTGCGTTTGTCGCACATCATTCGTGCCCGATGTTCCATAGCCACGAAGTGAATACCCTATGACGCAGATTTACCGTACCTCTATTTCCACTGTGCTCGCGGCGGCGATTGCCTGCATCCTCACCGTCCCCGCCGCAGTCGCGGCCGACGCCGGCGATGCGGCCGACGCCGGCGATGCGGCCGACGCCGGCGATGCGGCCGCGTTGTCCACGGATGCGGCAACCGGAGAGAAGCGCCATGCCGATGACGGCAAGGAAGATGCCCTCAAGGAAATCGTCGTACTGGGTCAACGTACGACGCCGGAGATTGCTCGCGAGGCCCAGAAACAAGCGCCGAATCTCATCAATTTGACCACCGCCGAGGAAATGCAGAAGCTCCCCGACGTCAATACCGGCGAGGCCATCCGCCGCGTGCCGGGCATTTCGCTGGAAACGGATACCGGTGAGGGACGTTACATCAACATCCGCGGGTTGGACGCGGATCTCAATAGCACCACCTTCGGCGGTCTGCGATTGCCGCCCACCAACAACAGTTCACCCTCCGGCGCCGGTCGCGCCGTGGCATTCGATTCGATTCCGCTCGGCTTCGTCGGCGCGATCAAGGTCACGAAGTCCAACTTGCCCGAACAAGACGCGGAGGCACTGGGCGGCACCATCGACATCACGCCGAAGACGGCGCCAGCCGACGGGCATGCGTTTGCCGACCTCAAACTCGGTACGGGTGAGGAACTGCTGCGTCACACCTGGATCACCGATCTGGCGGGCACGGCGGGCATGCGCTTCGGCGGCGGCAACGGCGGCTACAATCCCTTCAGCGTGTTGGTGACGGCCTCCGTGTACACCGACCGTCGCGGTGTCGACGATGCCGAAGCGGGATTTATCGACAATCAACCGGCGACCCCCGACAAGGCGATCGCGGCCTTCGAACAACGTTTTTACAACTATCATCGTGAGCGGCACGGATATGGAACCGATCTTGGTTACGACCCGGACGAGTCCAACCACTATTTCCTACGCGTCTACGATGCCGGATATTCAGAAACGGTATTTCGCAACCGACTGGTCTGGAACTACACCGGCGCGCCGACGGTCGACCCGACCGATCCGAACGGCTTCGTCGATACCGCGACCTTCACGAAGGCGCTACGCGATGAAAAGGAATTCCTCGACTCGAGAATCGCCGAAATCGGCGGCAAGAACCTCTTCGGCGACAACACTCTCGATTACCACGTGGGCTATACCAAGGGTGCGTACACCAAACCCTACGACTTCAACTCGGCCTTCAACAACCCGGCGTTGGCGAATGTGGCGTATGACAACACCACGAACCCGAACTTTCCCGTCGTCAAGGTGTTGCCGGGTACGCCCGGGAACGGCACCGTCAACGTCAATCCGTTCGACCCCGCGGGCTACCAGCTCGCTTCACTGTTGACCCAGTCCACTCACTCCGACGACCATGAATGGCAGATCGGCACCAATTTTACGCTGCCGACGCATCTCACCGACCGGTCGGACGAAGAATTCAAGTTCGGCCTCAACGCAAGAATCCGCAACAGGTCCACCGAATCACCTACGGACTTCGTGGGCGTCGTCCCCAATCTGCCGCTCAGCGCGGCGGTCTCCGGCAGCAATATCACTTACTACCAGGGCCACTACGCGAACGGGCCGCAGATCGATGCGGCGACCTTGCGTGCCGTGTTTGCCGCCGCATTGGCCGCGGGGAATGTCGTCACGGATCCTGTCGCCAATGCGCTAAACAGCCAAACCGACAAAGAAGACGTGTACGCGGCCTATGGGCAGTACCAGTTCGGATTCGGTCCTCTCGACATCACTGCCGGACTGCGCATCGAAAATACTCAGGCCACCTACGCGGGTTTTGATGATTCCGGTGCATCGGCCGCGAGTGCCGCGTGCCCGGTTTTGGATCCCGTCAATCAGCCGACGAAGCATGTGTGCGCGGTGTCGAACAAGAGAAGCTACACCAACTTCTTTCCGACCGCGCAGGCTCGCTACGAGATCAATCCGGACCTGATCGCTCGCGCGGCAATTTCCTCCACCATCGCTCGTCCGGGTTTCCAGCAGGTGACGGCCGCCACCACCACCGATACCGTCGGCGACATCATTACCGGCAATCCCAACCTCAAGCCGACGACGGCGACGGGCCTGGATCTGGCGATCGAAGACTACCTGCCGCATGCCGGCATTGCTTCATTGGGATTCTTCGCGAAGAACATCAAGGACTACATCGTCACCGATGCGGTGCAGGCCGTCGGCGGAGCCCAGAACCTGGGCGGCAATCTGGGCATCGTGAGGCGCATCAGCTTCGGGAATGCTTCCACGTCGCATTTGTATGGTTTCGAGACGAACTTCGTCCAGCGCTTCAGCGACATATTGCCCGGTCCCTTGGGCGGCCTGGGCGTGTCTGCGAACTGGACCTGGGTCGATTCGCGGTACACGGTGCCGGTGGTGAACCCGGCAACGGGCCTCAGCACGCTGTCGCGCGACTCCATCCTGCCGTCGACGTCGCGTAACACGGCGAACGCCGAGGTGTTGTACGACATGTATGGCTTGAGCTTGACGGTCGGCGCCTACTACACCAGCAAGAACATCTTCTTCGTCGGCGGCAACGCCGCGCTGGACATTTGGACCCAGGAGCGCTTCTCGGTCGACTTCGGTAGCCAGTACAAAGTCACCGAGCCGTTCAGCGTCTATTTCAACGCGAAGAACCTGACCAACACGGCACTGAAATTCACGGAAGGCGCCGGCGACAATCGCGTCATCCAACGGGAGTTTTATGGCGTCACGTTGCAGGTCGGGGGGAACTACAAGTTCTAGCGAGGGCGGGGTGCGACGGCCTGTTTGAAGGCCGTCGTTGCCCTCCTTATCAGGACGTCCATCTCATGGCGCTATGGATTTGAGCGCCGGAAACCATTGACGGCTGATCGCCGAAGGCTTGCGCCATCCGGCCTCCCCATCTCGATCCGCCGTCGCCACCTCCATCGCATTGTGCGCGCCAGTCCTGTTGATGATGCGTGTTTGGCTCACGACTCCGTCCCACCGGTGACCTAGATTTCTCCGCAGCACCGAACGGTATTTCGGCACCAAGCCGAACCGGCTCGCGGGCTACGCACATCGTTAAATCACGGGAGGTTGTATGAATATGTTCCATCGTCTTGCGCTAAGTAGCGCCATGGCGCTGTCTTTCGTATCGGTTTCGTTTGGGCAGCACTACACCGAAACGAAGCTTCAGGCCAACGCGCCAGGAGTTGCTGAGGCCACCGATCCGCAGTTGGTCAATTCCTGGGGTCTGGCGCGCGCTTCCGGAAGTGTCTGGTGGGTTTCAGACAACGTGACGGGAGTCGCTACCCTGTACAACGGCCCGGGAACGAAGCAATCCTTGGTCGTTACCATCCCGCCCGCAAATCCGAATAACCCGAAGACGCCAACCGGGTCTCCCACGGGTGTCATCGCCAACGGCAGCACCACCGATTTCATCATCGCGCCCGGCGCGCAGGCCGACTTCATCTTTGCCACGCTCGATGGGACGATCGCCGCATGGAACCCGAATCTCGGGTTGGCGAATGGCGCAATGCCTCCTTCGACTCATGCGGTGACTGTGATCAAGACCACCGATGGCTCGGTCTTTACCGGCCTTACGAGTGCGTTGATCGAGGGTAAGCGCCACCTCTACATCGCGAACGTCACCAAAGGCCGCGTGGACGTTTACGACAACACGTTTCATCTCGTAGACCTCGACCAAAGAAACCACAACCGTGGCGACGTCAACTTCGTTGATGAACACTCAAACAGTGGGAAACCATTCGAAGATCCTCAACTACCTGACGATTACGTGCCATTCAACGTGGCGACCATCGGCAACGACATCGTCGTGACCTATGTGCTGGATCCGCCCGGTCAAAAACTTCCAACCGCCGGCCCCGGCTTCGGTTATGTGGATATCTTCAGCTCCAGCGGCCAGCTACTACGGCGCCTCGAACACGGTTCTTGGCTGAATGTGCCGTGGGGATTGGCTCTGGCTCCGCTCGACTTTGGGCGTTTTAGCCATGACCTGCTGGTCGGACAATTCGGCGATGCAGGAAACACCCAGTCCGCCGGCTTTATTGCTGCCTACGATATGGTGACAGGCAAGTTTGACGGACTGCTGCAGGACGTGAACGGCCAGCCACTCGTCATCCAAGGCATCTGGTCGGTTGGAGCCGGGAATGTCAGCCCGAGCAGTCTCGATCCCGACGATGCACCTCTAGCGCAGGTCTACTTCACCGCCGGCCCAAACGAGGAGACCGCAGGCCTGTTCGGCTATCTGACGGCAGTTCCGAGTGAACTGACCCAAGGAAGCAATCAGTAAGCCACGGAAGAGCAAGCAAAGCCACACGGAAGGGCAGGCGCAGGGTGGAGTGCATTGAACCGTCAAGTTCCTTGCATTCCGCCCTGCGTTCGATTTAACCCCTGTCCCATTTAGTCGTTGTTGTTGAGGTCAACATGATCGCTCGGATGCTGCCTGAACAGATCGCTGAGATCATTGGTCGCCGGGTCTGCCGCCGCCCCCAGCAGAGGCTTCACGCCGAATATCTCCTGAAAGGTCTTCAGCGTCGAGCTATGGTCGTAGTGAATGGAATTACTGTAGGCCTCTTTGCCGCCGCCTTTTGCAAAAGGTGAAAGAACGAACATGCCGATCGGTCCATCGCTGAAAGCGCCGCTGTCTTCCGCTTCGTCCCAGATGATGAACAAGGCGCCGCCTCTCTTGTACTCTTCTGACTGAAGAATTAACGGCACATTTTGCTTGAGCCAGGTATCCGATCGCAGCGTGTTGTCGGTTGACTCGCCTGCATCACAGGGAGAAATCCCCTCATGTCCGTCATGGCACAGGTTCGGCGTAATGAAATTGAAGCGCGCCGAAGTACGGTCCGCCAAATCGGTCGCGAGTTGGTAATAAGGCTTGACGTGATTGATACATTCGGCCGACTTGGGGTTCAGCCCCTCGTTGACGTCGTTGAAATACACCTGCGCCAAATGTTCAACATCGAAAAACGTGAAATCAAGGGGGCAGCTGTCGAATACCGGGCTACCGAAATCGGGTTCAGCGTAGGCTTTCCAGGAAATGCCGGCATCTTCCAGAAGTTTTACGAAGTGCTTGTCTGTGAAGAGCTGAGGCTGTCCGGGTTGCGTATCCGCGAGGACGCCGAAGTTGGTCCCGGCTTCCAGCCACAAATAGTTGGGCTGACTCGGATGATTCCCGGGTGGATTGAAATACTTTTCCGCGTGGGCCGAGGTCTGCAGCAGTTCCCCGTTTATATACGGGGCCAACGGATTGGCCTTGAGATCGGGCGCGCCAAAGGCCGCGCCGGCGTTGTTACCGGTCCAGTTGTGATTTTCCATCAAGATTACCCACACCGTCTTGATGTCGCTTAGTGTTGATTTCTGCGTGTCGCTCGCCTCTGATTTTGCAAGCCCTGACGTCGCCCCAAGCAAACCCAGCACGATGGCGCCGAGTGTAGAAGTTCTACGCAAACCATTCATAAGACTTTCCCCCATGACTGAAAGTAAATGCGCGGCTGAAACTAGTTCATTTTGATCTAGCGTTAGCGGCCGCTCAGCCATACTCCCATTGATTTATTACCTGGAAGTTAATGCTGGATGAACAGCTCGGGTGAGCGGGTGTCGCGTCGAGATTCGCGATGCCTGGATAGTCCGCAAGTCACGCGCGTCTCTCGCCGGCGTCAAGGATTCCAGTAACCATTTAGGCATCCCAAGCGAATCACTCTACATGAGAGATTCATTAGCCCGCTGCTCCCGCCTATTTCCGTCGTTGCGCGAGGCCCGGTACGCGATCCCGCTTCGTTTGATGGTCGGTAAGTCGCGAGGCTGTCTGGATCGAGAGAGGGCGGGCCGAGTTTGAAGCCGCAGTCTGATTCTATTCTCGGAAACCCCTGGATTCAGTTGGCGCTCGGGGTCGTCTGTATGGCCGCCGTAGCCAATATGCAATACGGCTGGACGCTGTTCGTAACCCCTATCGACGCCAAGTACCACTGGGGCCGGTCCGCAATCCAGGTCGCATTCACGATCTTCGTCCTGGTTGAGACCTGGCTGGTTCCGGTCGAAGGGTATCTGGTCGATCGATTCGGTCCTCGTGTCGTGGTGCTGGGTGGCGCGATCCTGATTGGGCTCGCCTGGGTCTTGAACTCCTTCGCGAGTTCGCTCTCGATGCTGTACGTCGCCGCGGCCATCGGCGGTATTGGCACCGGCTCTGTATATGGGACCTGCGTCGGCAACGCGCTGAAGTGGTTCCCTGGGCGCCGCGGCCTTGCGGCGGGCGTGACGGCGGCGGGCTTCGGTGCCGGCGCCGCGCTCACCGTCCTGCCGATCTCCAAAATGATCAATTCATCTGGATATGAGCACGCCTTTTTCCACTTCGGCATCCTTCAGGGGCTGATCGTATTCGTCATGGCCTGCGGTCTACGCGTCGCCCCATCCCAGCTCCTGGCGATGCCCCCGCGCGCCAATCAGTCGGCGCGCAGCTTCTCGCCGCTGCAAGTCTTGCGCAAACCCGTGTTCTGGGTGTTGTACCTGATGTTCGTGCTGGTGGCGTCCGGCGGCCTGATGATGGCCGCATCCATCGGTCCGATCGCCATGGACCTCAAGGTCGAGAGCCTCCCCGTCGACCTGTTGGGCCTGGTCATGCCGGCCGGTATTTTTGCGATCACCCTGGATCGTGTCTTCGACGGCGTCGGCCGTCCTTTCTTTGGCTGGGTGGCCGATCAGATCGGCCGTGAGAACACTATGGCCATCGCGTTTGCGATCGGCGCGGTCGCGCTCTTTACCCTCGGCCAGGTCGGCGGCAATCCTGTGGTATTCGTGGTCGGCAGCGCGCTGTACTTCGGAGTGTTCGGCGAGATCTACAGCCTGTTTCCGGCGACGCAAGGCGACACCTTTGGCGGCAAGTATGCCGCCGCGAATGCCGGCATTCTGTACACCGCCAAAGGCGTAGGCGCTTTGCTGGTCCCGATGGCCGCAGGTACTGCAGCATCCATGGGCTGGCATGTCGTCTTCGTGATTGCGACGACTTTCAATCTCCTGGCGGTAGCGCTCGCATTATTCGTATTCAAGCCGATGCGCGTCAGGCACTTCGCGGCCGTGCGCGCAGAGCTGGCGAACCACTTTAATCATCCGGTCGCTAGTCTTGAGCTTGCTGCTAGCACGACGGGCAGCGCGCCTCATCGCGACCACGCCCGACCCGGTCGATCCAAATCGGTACGCGTATACGGCCCGTCAGTCGAACAATTTTCCTCAACTTCAATCAACGGAACACCTCCCATGAATCCTGATATCGAAAACCTGCCGGCGCGCTCCTCAGAAGCGCTTGCTCCTCTCGGCACTTCCGATTCGGCGTCCCCGGCGCTCGAAGATCACCAGCGTTGCTCACGCGCTTCGCACCTGAATGACTTGGCATGGGCTGCTGCGCGTCTGATCGCCGCCTTACTGACTGCCGCCATTCACATGGCGGCTCTGAAGTACTTCTTATTGTGAACTCAACGAGTGCGGTCTCGCACCCGAAGATCTCGTGAGCCAGAAAGGTCGCACGCGGCAGAGCAATAATGTGCCGATGCGCCAGGGGCAATTGTAATATTCGAGGGCTAGGCCCGGTCTTTCTTGTGCACCGGGTTCGCTCGGTGCATGACACCGGGACAAAAATCCTGCGGTGGTCACCGACGATAGCCGAGAGATTCTCTTTGGACAGACCGCCGCGAATGTCCGTTAACCCGACGATAGGAAGTGCTCCATGATCAAATTTTATTATCATCCCTCGCCGAATCCCGCCAAAGTGGCCCTGTTCCTCGAAGAAACAGGCCTTCCCTACGAAATAGTCCCCATCGACACTCGCAAGGGTGAGCAATTCTCGAGCGACTTCGTCGCTATCAATCCCAACAGCAAGACGCCGGCGATTGTGGATGACGGCGTCCGCGTATTCGACAGTAACGCCATTCTGCTGTATCTCGCGGAGAAGACAGGGAAGTTTCTCCCGGCGGGAGACCGCGGTGAGTTCCTGTCCTGGATGATGTTCATTGCGACCGGCATAGGCCCGTATTCGGGGCAGGCGGTGCACTTCAAACACTTTGCTCCGAAGGGGCTCGACTATGCGGTCAATCGCTATCGCTTTGAAGCCGAACGACACTACGGCATTCTCGATGCGCAATTGTCGAACGGCGACTATGTGCTGGGCGCGACCTATACGATTGTGGACATGTCCGCCTGGGGCTGGGTACGGGCAGTGCCGTTCATCTTCGGGGACACCGCCTGGAGCACGCTACCGAATGTGAAGCGGTGGTTTGATCGCATCAGCGCGCGGCCCGCGGCGCAACGAGCGAACGCGCTTAAAGACAAGTTTGAGTTCAAGTCAGACATGGACGAGGAGGCGCGCCGTCATATGTTCCGGCATCTGGCATCCAAATAACCATATTCCGCCTGTTGCTCAACCCGACTGACTCGAGGCCGCCCAGATATTCAGTCCGCCATCGGCCGCATGAGCGTCAATTCGGTCGAGCTCCTCCTCCTGAAAGGAGCCATTGCGCAGCGCGCCGAGGCACTCCTCGATCTGCGGCCAGCTGCTCGCACCCACGAGAGCGCTGGTAATGGCCGGCTTTCTAAGCACCCATGCGATCGCCATCTGCGCCAGGCTCTGCCCTCGTCGTTTGGCGATCTCGTTGAGCGCGCGCACATGGGTGAGATTGGCTTCGGTGAGCATCGACTTGCGGAACGACTCGTTTTGAACCGCGCGCGAGGAGTCTGGAATGCCGTTGAGGTATTTTGTCGTCAATAGGCCCTGTGCCAACGGCGAGAACGCAATGCAGCCTATGCCTTCCTGCTCGAGCACGTTCAGCAAGCCTTGTTCCACCCAGCGATTGAGCAAGGAGTAGGAGGGCTGATGAATGACAAAGGGTACCTTCAGCCCGCGCAGAATCGCGGCCGCCTCGCGGGTTTTGTCCGGTCCATAAGACGAAATGCCGACGTACAGAGCCTTGCCGCTGCGCACCGCGGTTTCCAGCGCGCCCATGGTTTCTTCCAGCGGTGTGTCGGGGTCGAAGCGATGTGAATAGAAGATGTCGACGTAATCGAGCTTCAAGCGCTCGAGACTTTGATCGAGACTGGCGAGCAGATATTTGCGCGATCCCCATTCCCCGTACGGGCCCGGCCACATGAAATAGCCCGCCTTCGTTGAGACGATGAGCTCATCGCGGTACGCGGCAAGATCGGTCGCGAGGATACGGCCGAAGTTCTCCTCGGCAGAACCGGGAGGAGGGCCGTAGTTGTTGGCAAGATCGAAATGCGTGATGCCGTGATCAAAAGACTTGAGAACCATTTCACGGGCTTTTTCGAAAGGCGTGGTGCCCCCAAAGTTCTGCCAGAGCCCGAGCGAAATTCGCGGCAGTTGCAGCCCACTGCGGCCGCAACGGGCATAGGGAAGAGATTGGTATCGATCAACGGCGGCTGAATACATGGGCAAAACTCCTTACAGTCTAACTACGATGCGAGCCCGCGCCCGCATTGGCCCCCTTCACCCAGGCGGGCACTTAGGCTCTGCGGGACGCAAACCGCAGTATATGTCCGCGACAATCCACTGCGTGAACTGCGTGCGCTAATCCGTGTCATAACACGTGACTGCTACCGGTCTGCTGTTCTTTACCAACCAAATGAGGATCCCACCATGGTCAAGCTCGCATTGTTAGTTCGCCTGGAAGCGAAACCCGGAAAGGAAGGCGAGGTCGCCAAGTTTCTCGAGTCTGCGCTGCCGCTCGCGCAGCAAGAAACCACGACGCCGGTTTGGTTCGCGCTGCGTCTGGGGCCTTCCACCTTCGGCATCTTCGATGCGTTCGCCAACGAGGCGGATCGAAAAGCCCATTTGGCAGGACCCATTGCCGCGGCATTGATGGCAAACGCCTCGACGTTGCTGGCGAAGCCTCCGCAGATTGAGCAAGTCGAGCTGCTCGCGTCGAAAATCGCAAAATAGTCGCAGCGCAGCCTGCGTTCTGACGGCGGAGCGATCGCTCGGGGGAGCGATAGGCCGCTGCGCTTCTTCTCTTTCTTCAAGTTGCCTCCGCTCGCGATCTTGATCGCGCGCGGAGGCGCGTTTGTCTGTGCGCTTTTTGTCGCGCTTTTTGTAGCGCGCTTTGTAGCGCGCTTTGTAGCGCGTAAACAAATCGCACATGCTCGGGTAATAAATCCGTATGCCGCCACGGTCTCATGCAGGCTGTCGCGAACTTAATCAGTCGTCGCGAATACAGCGCGCGTCGCCGGTGACGAGCTTCGCGCTGCATACCAAACATCAAGAACTGGAGATTTTATCAATGAAGTCCATCAAGACGGCTTTTGCATTGAGCGTCATCGCCGGAGGCGCCGCATGGTCGGGAGTGAGTATGGCGGATGACAATAACGGCGGACACGGTGTGTTCGTCATGACCAACAACGCTGATTCGAACCAAGTGATCGCATTCGAGCGCTCCGCGACCGGCACTCTGGAAAATCCGCACAGCTATGCGACGGACGGGCGCGGCAGCGGCGGTACTGTGGACCCGTTTGCGTCGCAGGGTTCCCTGACGTTGAGCGCAGATCATGCGTGGCTGTTCGCGGTCAACGCCGGCAGCGGCAGCGTGTCGGTGTTTCGCGTCAATGGCACCAAGCTCGAGTTGACCGACAGCGTCGCCACGCAAGGCAGCGAACCGAATTCGGTCGCCCAGCACGGGTCTCTGGTTTATGTGCTCAACACCGCCGGCAGCAGCAGCGTGGTTGGATTCACATTCGACAGCGGCAAGCTGGTTCGGATTCCCAATTCGTTGCGCTTCCTCAGCGGCAACGCGGTGGCTTCCGGTTCGGTGGCATTCAGCCCGGACGGCCGATTCTTGATCGTGACCGAAAAGGCGACGAACAACCTGGATGTGTTCAGCGTGCTGAGCGACGGTACGCTGTCGCCGATAACGGTAACCCCAAGTGTCGGGCCTGGAGCATTCAGCGCGAGCTTTACCCGCAATGACGTGGCGCTGGTGTCGGAAACCGGCCCGGGCGCGCCCAATCAGTCCGCCATTTCCTCATACGCCGTGCACGGCGACGGCACGCTCACGCCGATCAGCAGCAGCGTGCCGACCCTGGGCTCGGCCAATTGCTGGAATGTTCTGACTCCTGACGGCCGCTTTGTCTATGTTTCGAACTCCGGGTCGGGAACAATATCGGGTTTCGCCATCGGCAATGGCGGCACTCTGACGGCGCTTCCCGGCACGGTGTTGGCGTCGAACCCGGCCGGTTCGGCGAACATCGATCTCACGGTCAGCGCGGACGGGAAATTCCTCTATACCCTGAATGCCCGCAAGGGAGCCGTTGGAATGTTTGCGGTTCAAGCCAATAACGGTGCCCTCACGAGTTTGGGTACCACCGGCGGTCTTCCCGCCGCGGCCGGATTGAACGGGATTGCTGCGAATTAGAGTTAGTTTGTTTGAGAGCTCAAGGGACGCCGTACGCCTTCTGCAGCGCACGGCGTCCCCGCGAGCGCAAACCCTGGCGTGGCGTGAAAATCGATCGCCGCTCGCCCATCGCAGGCGCCACCCTCCAGCGGGTATAGTCCAGCTCCAGAACGGAGATGCCGATGGCCAATCAACTTTTCGATCTTTCCGGTCAAGTCGCGCTGATCACGGGCTCCTCGCGCGGCATCGGCAGGGCGATTGCCGAAGAGATGTCGGCCGCCGGCGCCAGGGTGGTGATCTCGTCGCGCAAGCAGGAAGCTTGCGATCAAGTCCGCGATGAAATCCGAGCGCGGGGTAAAGAGGCGATATCGATCGCTTGCAATATCGCCCACAAAGAAGACGTCGAAGGACTCGTCAAGGGGACACTGGAGCAATTGGGCCGAATAGATATCGTGGTTTGCAACGCCGCGGTGAATCCGTTTTACGGCTCGCTCATGAAGCTCGATGATGATGCCTGGGACAAAACCATGAACTGCAACGTCAAGAGCGGCTGGTGGTTGACCAAACTGGTGGTGCCGCACATGGTTGAACGCGGCTCCGGCACTATCATACTCATCTCCAGCATCGGCGCTTTCAGGGCTACCTCCGTGCTCGGCGCGTACGGGATTTCCAAAGCCGCTGAAGCTCAGCTGGCGCGAAACCTTGCGCTGGAACTGGGTCCTAAGGGCATTCGGGTCAATGCCATTGCACCGGGTCTCGTGAAAACCGATTTTGCCAAAGCGCTTTGGTCAAACCCCACCATTCTGCAGAATGTGGAGCAGCGTGCGCCGTTGCGGCGAATCGGCCAGCCCGTGGATATCGCAGGCGTCGCGGTATTTCTAGCTTCGCAAGCGGCGAGCTTCGTCACGGGCCAGCTCATCGTTGCGGACGGCGGTTCGACACTCGGCGATTGAAGCCAAGAAGTACCGGCTGCGTCCGGGTTCCTAGCCGGCGCCCGACGTGGATTTCCATTTCGCCAAAACTTCTTGCTCGCGTTCGGGCGTCAGTCCGGCTTTGAGTTTCGCTTGGCGCTCGGCGGGCTGCTGGTGGAACCATGCCAGGGTATCGGATGCCGTCATGTCCAGAGGACGGAACGAGAGTCCGGCCGCGAGGGCCTTGGCTGTGCTGCGCCTCGCAAAGCCCGCGGTGTCGCCGTGACCCGGCACCCACACCGGCATGTCGCTCCAGGCCTCGACCTTTTCGGACGCCAGGAAGTCGGCGGGAACCCAAATCGGCCGGGCGTCGGCGTGAATGGCCGCGGCGATACCGCCCAGCATTTCCTTCATCTGAAGCGAGTGAGCAGGACCCGTCGCATTGAACGTGCCTAGAGTACGCGTTTCGGCCATGCGGATGGTCCACTCCGCGAGATCACGCGCGTCGATGATCTGTACCGGATCGGAGCCGTCACCCGGGGCGAGTACTTCGCCGCCGCGTGCCAGCCGCACCGGCCAATAGGTAAAGCGATCGGTCTCATCCCCGGGCCCGACGATGAGTCCTGGCCGAATGATGGTGACTTTCCCGGGAAATTGCTGTTGGGCTTCTTTCTCGCTGAGGGCCTTGAGCGGACCATAAAGCTCTCCCTTGGCGTGAAGCGACTCCAGCGTCTCGGCCATCGCATCCTTGCCCGTGTAGCCGGCCACCGGCGCCGATTCATCGGCGGGCTTGAGGTTGTCGGCGTACACCGAAAGAGTTGAAATGAAGACGTAGTGTTTGACCTTGCCGTGCAAGACGCGACCGGCATCCCGGACCCAGAACGGCACGGTGGTCGGGTTGTCGATGCATACGTCCCACTCCCGGCCTTCGAGCGCCTTGAGATCGCCGGTGTTGCGATCACCGATCAGTTCCTCCACGGCGCCGGGCCATTCGTGCGGCTGTTTGCCCCGATTGAACAAGGTGACCTGATGCCCGCGGCTGAGCGCGTAGCGCACCTGATGCGGTCCGGTAAATCCGGTGCCCCCCAGGATGAGCATGCGCAGTGGTTTTCCCGGCCGTTTGGCCGTATCCGCAGCCAAGGCGAATTGCTCGCCTGCGCTCAGGCCCAGCAGCGCCGCACTGGACAGTCGAACAAGATCCCGCCGGGTCATGCGCATCGTAGCTCCTCGCCGAACACCCCTTCTCGGGCGGCATCATGGAGTCGCGCCGTGGCGCGGTCAAATACTCGGCGCGAGTGAATCTGGTCAGAGTTACTCTGACTGCGCCGCCGTTGCGCCCAGCTCGACGGCGAGCCGCTCCTGCGTGCGTCCAAGCCGTCTGGACAGTACGAGCCATCCGAGAGCTACCGGTATTGCGCACGCGGCGATGCCGCCGATCTTCAGTCCCAGCGCCTGCAAGCCGTCGAACACCGGGGCGTACAGGGCATCGGAGCCACGAAAGACCACGACGTCGATCATATTTTTCGCCTTGTATTTCTCATCGCGCCCCACCACCGTGAAAAGCACTTGGCGGGCGGGATTGGCAATGGCGAAGTTCATCCAACGCTGCACCACCTGAAAGACAAAGACGACAGCGAGACTTGGGGCCAGCGCCAGCACCGTGAACCCGATGATGTACACCGCGGGCAGCGCCCCGGCCGATGTGCCGGTACCGAATCGCTTGAGGAACTGCCCCGTCGCAAACACTTGGGTTGCCAGGGTGAGCAATCCGACCGCCAGATCGATACTGGCGAAGATGCGCGTCTGTGCGCCTGCGCCGTGGACGGACGCGGCAACGACATTGGCTTGCTCGAGATAGAGGATGGTCGCACCGAATGACATCAGGCTGACCCAGGCCGCTGCCCCGAGTAGATAGCGTGAGCGCACCAGCGCGACAAACCCTGAGAACACGCTGCCGCCGATCCTGCCCGCCCCGCGTTGTCCCTCGTGAACGCGCGCGGCACTGCGCTCGAGGCGATAGACGCAAAACACCGCCAGCTCGAGAAATACGATGGCGATCAGCAACAGACCTGTCGGACCGAACGGTACGGAGAGCCCTATGGTGATCAACGGACCGAGCAGGCTGCCCGCCGTGCCGCCGGCGCCGATGAAGCCGAACAGGCGCTTGCCTTGCTCGCTGGTGAACAGGTCCGCCATCAATGACCAGAACACCGCGACGGCAAACAGGTTGAATACGCTGACCCACACAAAGAAAACCCGAGCCACGAAGACGGTTGACACGTCAAGCCGCAGCAGCAGCCAGAAGATCGCAAGGTTCGCAACGAAAAACTGGTAGACGATGGCGATGAACCAGCGGCGCGGCAGCTTTTTCACCAGCGCACCATAAATCGGCTGCAGCACGAGCAAGGTCAGGAAGGTTGCAATGAACATCCACGGCAGCGCCTTGACGCCACCGGCGATACCCATCTGGTCGCGCAGCGGCCGCAGCACATAGTAGCCTGCCAGCAGCATGAAAAAATACGCAAATGCCCAGAGGGCGACCAGGCGCTCTTCCGGCGTTGCCGGCAAGGCCCACCGCAGTGAGCGCTTGATCAGAGTTACGGCGGGCATTATCTGAAAATCATGGGCTGACGGGAATTATAACCGTTGCGCCCGTCAAAGTTTGTGGGGTTTCACGCCGGACCTTTTCCGCATGCGGATCGCGGCGGGTAGCAAATCAGGGTTGAAATTGCCGAGTCTCGCGACGAAGCTTTCGGTGACTCGATAGCCTTTGGGTACGAGCAGCACACCGGTCCGCGTGCGCAGGTCTTCTGCGACAATCATGTCTATGCACACCCGACCAAGCGTCATCGTCCACGCAGAGCACCCGGGGCCGGGGGTCGATTGCAGCAGTCATGTCGGCTCCATTACGCCGTCAGGATGCGCGTGACGCAGGTTCTTGCGCGCCAGGCGCTGATCCAGTCGACCACCTCTGCAGCCGGCATGGGTCGCGCAATGAAATAGCCCTGGCCGACGTCGCATCCCAGCTGCGACAGGAAGTTCCAGTCGTCGCGGTCCTCGATCCCTTCTCCGACCACCTGCATTTGGAGCTGGTGCGCCATTCGTAGACTCGCACTGCAGATGGCCTCGCGCGTCGCATCGGTGGATGCCCCATGCACGAAGCCGCGATCCACCTTCAGCTCGTCGAACGGCAAGTCGCGCAGCTGCGCCAAGGAGGAGTGACCGGTACCGAAATCGTCGATCGACAGGCGGAAGCGCTTGAGCGACAGGCGACTCAACACGTCGAGTACGGTGCTCAGTTGACGCATCACCTGCCCCTCGGTCAATTCCAAGGTCAACAATTGCGGGTTGACGCCGATGGAGGCAGCGAGGGCCACGGCCATATCCGGGAAATCCAGCGCGATCAGATCATCCATCGAAATATTGACGGCGATCGGTAAGTGATACCCCGCCTGCCACCAGGCCTTTGCCTGCTTCATGGCTTCTGTGAGGACCGCAGTGGTCACGTGAGTGAGCAGTCCCTGTTCCTCCGCCAGGCCGAGAAATCGGTCCGGGAATATCAGTCCATCCTCGGGGTGCTGCCAACGCACCAGGCTCTCCATGCCCACCACTTCACCCGTCGCCATCGCCACTTTAGGCTGATAGTGGTTGACCAATTGCCCGCCGGCGATGGCCGCACGAAGTTGTTCCCCGCCGTACAAATGTTGGCTGACGTGAGCGAGGCTGCGATGGCCGATATTCGGTTTCAGGGTGCTCATCAAACGGGCCAACTCGTCCGGCTTCACGGGCTTTTGCAGGCAGCCGAGTGCGATCAGCCGATGCGCCCCGATCAGTTTCTCGACGCTTTCCAGGATACGGCTGTTCTCGCCGCTGACCAGAATCACACTGCCGCCGTATTGGCACTCCACGAGCCGGCGAATGAATTCAACGCCGTCCATGCCGGGCATGTTGATATCCAGAAAGATCAGGTCAACCACGTCGCGAGTCTCGCGAATTTGTGTCAGAGCCTTTTGGCCGCTGTCGCAAGCCACGACGCACGTGTAACCGAGTTGCGCCAACATATGGGTGAGGAGCTTGAGCATGAAAGGGTCATCATCCAGCAGGACAATCCCCGTGGTCCCCGGATCCTTTGCCTGCGAGGGTATCTCACGCACACTGTTCAACCGAGTTGTCGCGCGCTTGCCGGGAACGCAAGTAGCCTGTCACCGCGGCCATCTCTGTTTCGAAGTCGGGTGCCAGCTCGGTCAGCTTTGGCAAATCACCCGCGGTCCCCGCAATCTCGATTGCGGCGCACAGGTCGGCGAGCCGTAAGGCGCCGACGGAGCGGGAGGAAGACTTCAGCTTGTGGGCAATCGCAGCAGCGTCATGCAAATGCCGCATCGCATAGGCCTCCGTGAACTCGGCGGCCAGCTGTCCGGCGCTCACGCCGAACGCTTGCAGGAACTCGCCGATGAGCTGCGGATCGGTTCCGACCAGCGCTTCAAGCACGCTCACTTGCACCGGTACGGATGACAGGGCCTGCAATGCATTGGGATCGGCCGCCGGGATCCACTTCGCCAGCACGGCCGCCAGAGCGGCGAGCGGCGCGGGCTTGCTCAGGTAGTCATCCATGCCCACGGCAAGGCAGCGTTCCGATTCGCCGCGCAAGGCATTCGCGGTCAGTGCAATGATGGGCATGCGTGTGCGTCCACCTTCGGCCAAGCGGATTTTCAACGTCAGATCGTAGCCGTCCATTTCCGGCATGTGCAGATCCGTCAAGAGCAGTGCGTAGTGGCCGCTTTGGAAGCGCTTTAGTGCTTCACGACCGGTCGTCGCCACATCTGCCGCGTAGCCGAGCAAATCCAGTTGTTGGCGGATGACCTTTTGATTGATCTCATTATCCTCAGCCACCAGAATCAGTCTGTGCTGCCGGAGGGCCTCGTCACGGGATGGTGCAATGGCTCTGATCATTCTGTGATGACCGGAAGGCACTTCCGGCTCCGCCGATGCGCGCCCCGCGGCGATCGCCACGGCTTTGGCCAACGTATGGCGGTTGAGCGAATTGCCGTCGACCAAGATGATGCCATCCGCTTCAGCACGAGGATTGCGCCGCTGGCCGCGCCCTATGACCACCAACACCACTCGCGGGTCCAGATCCGCGCGCGCCCCGAGGGCGGATTGCAACTCCCCCACAGTGGGCAGATCCTCACCGGCATCGACGACCCACACGGCCGGCTCGCTTGAATCGGCCGGACTCCATTCGCGGGCGGCCGCGAGATTCGGCACCCGCGCTACCGAGGCAGCATCCGCCTCGAGGTAGGTCGCCAGGTCATCGGCGAGACCCGCATGTCCCCCGACGACAAGGCAGGTCAGTCCCTTGATCTCAGAAGGGCTTTGCAGGGTATCCGCCGGCGCCGGCGCAAAATCGAAAGGTACGCGCACAGTGAACGTGGATCCCACATTCACCTTGGTCTCGACCGTGATGCTTCCGCCCATCAGGCTGGCCAGTTGCTTGCAGATCACCAGCCCCAGCCCGGTGCCTCCGTACTTGCGCGTGGTGGAGGCGTCGGCCTGCGTGAACGAAGTGAAAACGCGTGCCAAAGTGTCTTCGTTCATGCCAATGCCGTTGTCGCTCACCCGAAACTCCACCACGGCATGGCCCGGTTGGCGGTCCACCAGCACGGCGCGCACCGCCACCCGTCCTGGATGATCACGACCGCTGGAGAATTTGATCGCGTTGTTGATGAGATTGATCAGAATCTGCCGCAAGCGTGATGCATCCCCCAGGACCATGGCCGGTATCGTCGGATCCGCGAACACCGTAAGTGTTCCTCCCTTGCGCTCCGCAAGCCGATTGACCAGGTTGCAACTCTTCTCCACCACTTGGGACACCGACATGGGAAGGTGCTCGATATCCAACCGACCGGCCTCGATCTTCGAAAAATCCAGGATGTCGTCGATGATGGTGAGCAGGGAGTCGGCCGACTCGCGAATCAGATTGACCAATTCCACCTGAGGAGCGATCAGGCTGCTTTGGTGCAGGACGTCGAGCGTGCCGATGATGCCGTTCATGGGCGTGCGTATTTCGTGGCTCATGCTGGCCAAAAACAGATCCTTGGCGCGATTGGCCAGCTTGGTTTCGCCTTCGCGTATCCGGCTCTGGGCGAGCTGCCAGCTCAGGCGGCCCAAGAGAGCCGTGAGCACGACGACGAGTATGCTTGCGAAGCTTGCGCGCCACAGGTAGGTGAGCGTCGCGCGATGCGCGGTCGCCAGCTGCTCATCGACCGAGAGTCCGACGAGCACGGCAAGAGGAAAGCCGTAGAGCTTTCGGGCGCTGGTCCACCGCCGCACGTCGTCCCAGCTGCTGGTCGAGATCGTAGCGTCCGTGTCGACTGCGTCGGCGTCTGCCACCACGGAGGTAAGATCGATGACGTCGCCGGAGAATTGTGACTCCCCGGTGCGCCCGACACGCACGATCCCGTCGGTACCGACGATGCCGATGACACCATGCTTGCCGAACTTCGAAGTCTCATAGCCGCTGACGAAATAGGCCGCGTCGACCGCGACGACCACCACGCCATCGAACGCACCGTCTGCCGCATTCAATCTGCGGCTGAAGTACAGATTTTTGTCGGCTGCCGGTTCCTGCCCGGGCTGTCCGATGAAGAAGGTGTTGCTCTCACGTTGTATGCGAAAGTAACGCTCATTGACCACGTTTTGCTTTTGAAGGGTGTGGGTGCTGTCGGTAAAGGTGCCAAGACGATTGACTATGCTCACATTGAAAAGCAAATCCGGAAGCAACAACCCCTTGTCCCTGAGGTCCGCGAGCGCGTGGTGTCCTTGGTCGCCTTCGTGCCAATACTTGACGAGATTCAAGGTTTGATCGATTTGGTGAAGAACGCGCGCGACCTGGGCTTGGTAGGTCCCCACCAGCTCAGTGCTTGATACCGATGCAACATGCTCAGCATCGGTGTACTTCAGCTTGATGAGTCCCAGCGTCGCTGCCCAAATTGCGGCGAGCAATAGCATGGCAATCACGGGAAATAGTACAGCGGGTTCGGTGGCCCGATTCAATACGCGATGAAATGTGTCTGAGGCCGGCACCGCCCTTCCTTGCTCGCCATTTGAGCGGCATCGGCAGTTCAGGAAAATCTCAGTCCTGCCAACAGGACCTAAGCTAACAGGATCTGTCGGCTTCGCCGTGCGCCACCCCTCACATCTCATACCTGACCGGCAATGCGTTGCTCCAAAGTGTGCGTCAGGTGCGCTTCCTGGGTGTCGATAAGCACATACTGCCTCGCATCTCAACACCTAGCGACTGCCCTCCGGCTGATCGCGACAGAGGTTCCCATGGTTCTCAAAGTGACGCCGGCGATCGCCGCCGCGATGCTCGCGCTCGTCACAATGATGGGACATGCCGAGAACACGATCGATACGATCGACCGATATGTGGCGTTCAGCGGATTCGGCACGCTGGGCGTCGTACATTCCGACTACAGCCAAGGCGATTTTATCGCGAATGTGGTTCAACCCCGCGGCGTGGGATTTCGCAGCTGGAGTGCAACTCCGGACACCGATTTGGGTGGTCAGGCCAAATTCACCCTGACCGACTCACTGAGCGGTGTGCTTCAAGTTCTCTCGCGCGATGATGCGAACGGTCAATGGAAACCCACGGTCGAGTGGGCCAACCTGCAGTACCAGGTCACTGCAGACTTGAAAGTAAGGGTTGGCCGCATGGTCTTGCCAACGTACGAGTACTCCGATACCCAGTACGTGGGCTACTCCCTGCCCTGGGTGCGGATACCGATCGAAATCGCCTACACGGACGCCGGCCTTCACAGCGATGGGCTCGACGTGCTCTACCGCGTGAAGACAGGCAGCGTCACCCAGAATCTGCAGCTTCAGTGGGGACACACGACGGTGGATTTGCCCGGATTGGAATTCACCTCCGCCCGGGCAACTGTCGCGGTTTTCAGCGACACTTTGCAATACGGCGATGCGAGCCTGCGTCTGGTGTATCAGAACTACAGCAGCTCGGGATACCCGCGGGTTCAACTGCGGGTGACCGGTGCGGGATTGACGTACGATCCGGGCGCTTGGTTCGTGACGGCGGACAGCAACTACAGCCATGACAAACTCTTTGGAGATCTATTCGCTTGGTATGCCAGCGTTGGCGTGCGAGTCGGCCGCTTCTCGCCTTACGCAATTTACTCCACCACACACGCACAAAGTGCAGGTACGTTCGGACTGCAGGCATTGGGGAACGAACACACCGTGGCCGCCGGCGTCCGCTGGGACTTTGCCAAGAACCTCGACACCAAGCTACAGTTGCAGCAAGTGACCATCGATAGCGTGGATGACCCCGCTTCGTTTGCCGATCTCAATCCCAGTGCCCGGGTCGGCGACAAAGCGAATGTACTGAGCTTGACGTTGGACTTTGTATTCTAAGACCATGCCGCAGTGAACCGTCGCATCAGATCGTCAGCCCTTAGCGCCTTGATTCTCACGGCCATGGCCGTCGCCGATGTGCGGGCGGAGGAACTCGCGGTAATCGTCAATCTAGCGGCGGCACCGCTGAGCAAGGAACAGATTGCCGATCTCTATCTGGGAAGAAGCGATGACTTTACCCCAATCGATCAAGCTGTTGGTTCCGGAATCTACGTTGAGTTTTATAAGAAGGTAACGGGCCGTGACAGCGCGCAGATCAAGGCCATCTGGTCGCGGATTCTCTTCACGGACCGTGGCGTCGCGCCGAAGCAACTCCCCAATTCGGCGGCGGTGAAGAAAGCCGTCGCCGCCAACCCGAAAGCGGTGGGGTACATCGAGAAGTCCGCGGTGGATGACTCAATCAAGGTTGCGCTGGCGGTCGACTGACCAACCGGTTTACTCGCCCACGCTCACGCTCACATCCTGGTTTTCCTTCGACAGTTGGTTGATCAAGTACGCGTGCATCTGGTCGCGAATGGTTTGGGATGGGGAAAATTGGCTCTCCAGAAAACTGTAAATCGCAAGAGTAACCAGAGTATGTTGCCGAGCGGGACGCATCGCCCGGGCGAACTCACTGGTCTGGCAAGGAGCCGTGGAAGACATCGCATCTACACCGGGCCCGCCAATCAGTTCGCCGAGGTTGGGCAACGGCTTGCCGGTGTTCGATGCCTGCTGCGCAGTTTTAAGTCCACGCATCAGCGCCGTGCAACCAAGCTTATCCGGATTATCGAGCCAGCGGAAAGCCATCGGCGCCATATCGATAAATCCAACGTGGCTGCCGGAGTCCAACGTGACCAAGACAGCATTTTTGTACTCCTTCGGAATCGGCTGTGCATTTTCCCGATAGGGTACGATGGCATCGGCAGTGCCGCCGATATACATAAAAGGAATGCTGCTGTCTGCGAAGAACGCCGGCGTCAGAAACTGACTGGGACCCGCCATCGATATGGCCGCGCGAATTCTGGGATCCCTGCGCTTGGCGTCAAAAGCTGCCAGTTCCGTGCTCAGTCCACCTAAGGACAACCCAATGGCAGCGATTCGATCGTGGTCCACGCTGTCATACGGAAAACTGTCGGCTTGTTTGACTCGTGCAAGCACCTGATCGATGAGGAAGGAAATGTCGCCGGGTTGATTGACGATATCGGAAACTACCGCGCCGCCGGGTGCCGAGCCGTTGGATAGCGGGAAGTCAACGCTCACTGCGACATAACCGTGGCTGGCCAGAAATTCCAAAATATATTCCCCCTCCTTATGCTGCGACATATAACCGTGGCTATAGATCACGAGAGGATAGGGTGCGCCCTCTTTGTCGGTCGGATACCAGATGCGGCCTTTTAGCTCCCGAGAACCGCGACCCTTGAAGTCGTGATTGGCCATGGTCGGCCTGGAGGCGTCCGTCCAACTGATCGACTGATGGGCGACTTCATGAGGACCTCGCCGATAGGTCTGTTGGCTGAACGCCCCGTCGGGTATGTTCAATGGTGGATTCACCGCAATATAGATGGCGATGGCGAGCACCGCGAGCAAGGACAAGAAGACTTTAAGCAGCGGTCTCATAGATCATGATTTCCTTTTTTTGCTCGCTAACAGCGTCGCGCAGTTAAGGTCAATTCTACTCGTACTCAGCCGACTCGGATGGCGCTTCGTCTCGGTGTTCCTTCATTCGATCGCTCAGGCTGACTCGCCCGGGGTGCAGGTCCGCAATCCCAAGCAAGTTGGCGTAGAATTTGTCCATGTGTTATTCCGCGCAAGTCGTGCAGATGGCCCGCAAGCTGAGTCGCCAGCTGGGAATCAGGATGGACTATGCGGAAGTCGAGCAGCTGTTCTTCCGGCGAATCGAGGATTCGGCGATCAATGTGTCGCGGGGGTTCGAGGCGAATTTCGACGAACCGGCCAACGATCAGGAGCGGCGGATCAAGGCGGCGATCGATGAGCACCGCTCGAAAACCGCCACCAAGATCGAACAGGATTTGTTTTCGCAAAAGACGCGCCTGGTGAATGCCGAGCGATCGCTCGAGGAGAAGGAGACGAAGAAGGCGCGCGAGGATGTGCGGATTGCGACGAGTAAAATCGCGACCCTGTCGGCGAAACTCTCCGACATACGCAGCGCAAACCTCAAGCCCGACGACGACCGTATTTTCCCTTTTGTGTATGCCGGCGTCATCGTCCGCAAGGATGGGCAGAATCTATTGACGCCGATGCGGTATCACTGTCGGCCGGCGGGGAAGCCTGCTTCCTACGATAGGCAATTCCCGGGTCTTTATAACGCCCGGCGCGACAATTTGGAGAGATTTTGGGGTGATCAATTTGGGTCTCACCACGCCATCATGGTGGTGGAGAGTTTTTTCGAGAACGTGAAATTGCACACGATGCAGCATCGCGAGATCAAGGCGGGCGAGGGTGAGCAGAACGTGATTCTGCAGTTCAAACCAGAACCCGCCCAGTTGATGTATATCGCGTGTTTGTGGTCGCGCTGGACGGATGCGAAGGAGCCGGGGCTTCGCGGTTTTGCGGCCATTACCGATGAGCCGCCGGCGGACATTGCGGCCGCAGGGCATGACCGCTGCATCATCAATTTGAAGCCCGAGCACGTCGAGGCGTGGCTCACACCTGACTCTCGGAGCAGGAAGGAGCTGCAGGAAATTTTGTCGGATCGTGCCGTTCCGGTGTATCAGCACGAGGTGCTGGAGGCGGCGTAAGCGTGTTTTCACTCACAACGCATCGGGTGGCGGTCCTTTCAACTCAATAGTGTTTCCTGAGGGGTCCTTGAAGTAGATCGAAAGACTGTCGCCGCGCGCGCCTTTGTGCATACCTTCCTCGATTACTTCCACGCCATGATTGGCCAGATGGCTGCGAAGTCTTTGTTCATCGCATTTGGCAATGGCGATACACAAGTGATCGAGGTTCCGGCCGCCCGTGATCTTAGGTAGCGCCCATTCTCCCGCACCCGCGCTCACGTCAACCAGGTCAATCAGCGCACCGCCGGCGCGAAGCTGCACCATCGCAAATTCCGGGAGCTCGGCTTCAATGCCGCAGCCGAGAACGTCAGAGTAAAACTGTACTGCCTCGTGCATTCCGCTGACCAAAAGCAAAACGTGATCGATCCCTTCCAAAGCAAATGGTGGCCGGGTTGAATGCGCCATGGGAACACTTCTTATCGCCGCGTAGACGCAGAGTCAACCGTGAATATTTTGGAACGCAACGCAGCAAAGAAATCGGCAATGAGTAAAAACGACCATACCGCGACCATCGTCGGCTTTGCTCTGGAAGATCGCGGAAATCTGCTAAGCTCGCGCCTGTGAATTCATACCGTATGCTCGAACGATGCCGTTGGCGTCGGCGCAAAGGCAGCTATGTTTGGCGATCCGTTCTGCGCTTGTTGATTTCTATTTATCGATTGCCGGGCGCTCCCATGCTCGCCAATACCTGTTGCACCGCATTGACTGGGTCTTCCAGCTCCTTCTGCTCTTCAATTCCTCTCCCACCATAGCGCCCCTCGCACTGCTGTGACGTCAATCGGTGGAGCGATCCGCCAATGACGAGTGCCGTGTACGTGCGCGGCCCGACGACGGACATGTCGCGCAATGTATTTCGGCTCCATTGTTTTCTGGAGGAGCTGCCCGTGCGGGAAAAGAAACCGAGATACCCCTTGGACAAGTCGCCGCTGATTCGCCTCCTGCGTTTAGTGTCGAAGCTGTTGCCCGGGGAATATTTGAAGACGGTCTTTTATCTGAACGTCATTGATTTGCCGCGTCGTGCCATACGTCAGGCACTTTTCTCGTTTTACCGATATGACCATGTGTATGCGGTGCTCAAGGAATTCGCGAACCAGTGCGTGGGGCCCTTCTCGGTTCTGGAATTCGGTACCTCCGACGGCTACTCGTTTGTCAAATTGCTGTACGCCACTCGTTTTCTGAAGCTGACCAATCGAGTGACGGTCCACACCTTTGACAGCTTTGAGGGCATGCCACCAGCGGTGGACGAAAGAGACAAGGAGTGGACGAGCGAGGATGACTGGGTTCCCGGGCAATTCAAGGGGCGGTATCACGAGCTTGAGGCCTATTGCGCTCCTCGTTACAAGAACTACCAGATTCATCGCGGCTACTTTGAGGATTCGATCGACGATGCCTTTTTGAAGGCACTGAATCATTCACCTCCCGCTCTGATCTGGATCGACTGCGACTACTACTCGTCGACAAAAACGATATTCGAACGATTGATCGACCGAATCCCCAACGGCTGCGTTATCTACTTCGACGATCTGGAGAATCTGAACTACGGCTCGAAATTCACCGGTGAATCCCGGCTGGTGCACGAAATCAACAGCGGGCTCCTGGGCGAGAATATCGAACTCGTTCCTGATCTGTCCCTATCGCTCAATTCGCGCCGCATTTATCGGTTTTTTCGCTTGCCCCCCAATCGGCTTTTCCAGCGGTTGGGTCAGCCGAATGCCGCTGAGCACGTGCGCCTCCACTCGGAAGGCTCACCGTTACCATGACTGCTACTTGCTCGTGGAGCCGGCGCGAGTCTTGGAGCCGGTGCTGGCCGCGGTACTTCGCTTCGGCCGGCGCACGGCCCTCACCTTGCCGCTGGTTGCTCCTCCGCAGAAGAACTGACTGCCGCCATCGGACTCGAGTCCCGAAACGCCCATTCCGGGCGGCATCTCGAGCCGCTCGAGGACCTCTCCGGTTCGAGGATCGACCCGCCTCAGCTCGCTCTCGTCGGCTTCCAAGGTGGCGTGCCAGAGTTCGCCGTCGACCCAGGTGACTCCCGTGACGAAGCGGTTCGACTCGATGGTGCGAAGGATCGCCCCTGTTTGTGGATCGACTTGATGGATCTTGCGGTCCCGATACTGTCCCACCCACAGCGTCCCCTCGGCCCACGTGAGCCCAGAGTCACCGCCATGGCCGGGTGCCGGAATGGTGGTGAGCACACGGCCGGTTTTCGGATCGATCTTTTGTATGCGATCCTCGGCGAGCTGATACAGGTGCTCGCCGTCGAAGGCCGTTCCCGCATGGGCGGTGACATCGATCGAACGCAGCGCTTCCCCGCTGGCAGGATCGAAGGCGTTCAGCTTGCCTCCCGAAGCAAACCAGACGTTCTGGCCGTCATACGTGACTCCACCCACGCGGTCGGCACCTGCAAAGGGTCCGTACTCACGAATGATCTCGGCGGCTGATCGACGCATGCCCATATCTTAATCAATCAGCAGAGGAGCGGGGAGTAACAATGTCGTCGTGAATCCCAGCACGGGCGGGGTCATCCAACGACGGGCTCGCCCGCGACCGAACGACTGCACCTTGCTTGACGCGGCAAGCGAGTCCAGCGCCCGCTGCACGGTGCGCTGGCTAGTTCCAAGCGCCAGCGCAAGGGCCGAGCTCGACCACGATTCACCATCGGCGAGGAAGGCGAGCACCGCGCCATGCTCCTCTTCGACAGGCCGCGCCAGAACGACCACCTCGTGTGCGCGGCGCGGCGCCAGCACAAAACCTCGCTTTGTCGCGCTCACGTCGGCCAGCGTCCGAAGCACCTTGCGAAGCCGCCCAACCTCGACTCGCAACCGCGCGCGATGCGATTCATCGGCGAGCTTCAATCTGAATGCTCGCGCGACGAGCGTGTCCCGCGGTACGTCTCCCGGCCACGCCTCGCCCAGCGCGCGTGCGAGCGCGAACAATACCGGGCGCTTCGCGAGCGAGACCACTTTGCCCTCGCCATGCACGACATAGCGGCAAGCGTCGACGACGAATGCTTTCGTTGCCAGCAACGCTTCGACCTCTTCGAGCCGTAGGGGTCGTTCCTCGCCACCCGCAATCAGTCGCGCAGCGGGCGTGTTCAGGACGAGGAATGCGCTTTCGACCTCCGACGTCAGTGCAGGGATACCTGCGTGGCGTGCCGCGAGCTGGGCCCGGGCGAGTGCAGCGCGCGCCGTCTTCGTCCGCAGGCGTCGCATTGCGATCCCCGCAACCACCAACTCGTGGGCGGCCCGCGAGGCGGGCGGGAAAGGCGTGGGATCGAGGTCGGCGAGCGCACGCTCGGCTTCGTCGAGCCGTCCGATCAGCAGGAGGCGCCGGACCTCCAGATACCGCGCATGCGCGGCGTTCACCCGGTCACCGTGCTCTTCGAGCACCGCCCGCGCCGCGTCGAGCGCCTTCGCAGGCCATCCCAAGTCGCGCGAGACGAGCGCGATCTCCGCCTCGGCGACGACGCACCTCGCGCGGGCCACCTCCTCTTTCGGACCGAAGGCCCGCGCGGCACTTCGCAAAAGAATCTTGGCTCGGGCGTGATCGCCGAGCTGCGCCATCGCGATGCCGCGAAGCGCGAGACCCGGCGCGTCGTTGCGCAGGGCGACGCGTTTCAATGCACCGAGGGGATCACCCGCTGCGAGTGCACGCGCCGCGGCAGTGATCAGCGAGTCCATCGAAATCCCGACACACTTGTAACTCCCATCGCTCGATACCCGGCGCTTAGACTATTCCTGACCAACGGCCACCGGGTCGTTTTGCAGGCCGATCGGTGAGGATACTACGTCAAGGGCTGAGTCCATATGATGCGCGAGGACAATGCAGTTCGTACCCAAATGACGGCGACCGCCAGTGCGGTCAGGCATATACATCATCATGCCTACGCCTGTTGGGATTCCGAGGTCACCCGTCATTTCTACGAAGACATTCTGGGAATGCCGCTCGTCGCGACCATCGTGATGGCAGATCCCCTGCGCAACGATGGTTCAATGTATTGCCACACCTTTTTCGAGATCGCGGACGGAAGTGTGCTTGCGTTCTTTGAGCACACGTCGTTGTTTCACCCCAAGGACTTTACCGCCCGCAGCGGCTTTCATCGCAACGTGGCGTTGGAAGTGGAGGGGGATTCGAGGGTGCGGCAGTTCAAGGGCAAGCTGGATGCGGCGGGCGTGACGAACGTACTCACGGATGACGGAGCGTCTTGCTCACTGCGCTTCAATGATCCAAACGGGTTGACACTGGATCTATTGGCCAATGTTTCGGCCTCTTTGGAGTACCAGCCAACCTCGCGGGCATCGGCCCACTCGAATCTGCAGCAGTGGCTGTACTACCGACAGAATTGGTGGCGGAAGGCCGCCGAAATGGCATAGGGAGTTCGCAACGCATGGCTTCTGAGCGAGATTCCCGCCAAACCTTCTTCGGCCTCTCGGCGCTGCTCTTTGCCGCGAGCGCGGCGGTGACGATCGTCTGGAGCGCGTCCATGTCGGCGATGGGCGAAATGCCGATGCCCGGCGGCTGGACGATGTCCATGGGGTGGACGCGGATGCCCGGACAGACGTGGTCCGGCGCCGCGGCGTCGTTTCTCGGCATGTGGGTCGTGATGATGGTAGCGATGATGCTGCCATCCTTGGTGCCCATGTTGTGGCGCTACCGCCAAGCCGTCGGCAGGACAGGCGCTGGGCGCCTGAGTCGGCTGACCGTGCTGGTGGGCGCGGGGTACTTCTTCGTGTGGACCGTGTTGGGAATGGCCGCCTTTCCGCTGGGCGTCGCGCTCACAACGATCGAGATGCAGCTGCCGGCGCTGGCGCGCGCCGTACCGATCGCGATCGGTGCGCTCGTCCTGACCGCCGGTTCCCTACAGTTCACTGCGTGGAAGATGCGTCACCTCGCGTGCTGCCGCGAGGCGCCCGGTCGCTGCCGCACGCCGCCGGCCGACGCCGGCACGGCCTGGCGACACGGCCTGCGCCTTGGTCTTCACTGCGGCCATTGCTGTTTCGGTCCGATGGCGATCCTTTTGAGCCTCGGGATGATGGACCTTCGCGTGATGGCGGTCGTGACGGCAGCCATCACCCTCGAGCGTCTCGCACCGGCCGGTGAGCGCGTCGCGCGAGCCATCGGGGCCGTCGTGGTCGTCGCAGGATTACTGCTGATCGCGCGGGCCCTGATCTATTGTTAGGATTTGGTTCTTTCGCCCAACTCGAGGACAGAACGACCATGGCTAAGGCGTATTGGATTGCGTTTTATCGTGAGGTTTCCGATCCGGCCAAGCTTGCCGCCTATGGGAAGTTGGCGGGCCCCACCATCGAAGCCGGCGGAGGACGCTTTTTAGCGCGGGGCAAGCCCGCTCACGTACATGAGGCGGGAGTGTCGGAACGGACCGTAGTGATTGAATTTGATTCAGTGGAGCAAGCCGTTGCGGTGTATGACAGTGCGGCCTATCGAGAGGCCTTGGCCGTACTCAAGGGCGGCGTCGTACGAGAGATACGGATTGTGGCCGGCATTTAGTGCGCCACTGGCCCTTTCGAACATCGTATCGGGTGGACTAGCGTGTGTACCGTGGCGCACTCGGGCCGCGGGAGGAACTGTAATGACGTTGGATATTCGTAAGGCACTCTGCGCGGGCAGCGTCGCGCTGCTGTGGTCGTTGCCGGCCGGCGCTGATGGCTCAACGCCGGCTGGAACCCCAAATTGGTCCGGCAGCTTCTTGACGCGCTTGGAAGCGCTCGCGCTGCTGCAGACTCTGAACGCCGACTTGCTGAGCAACGACAGCGCGACCCTGACTCTCGAGCATTGGTGCGGGCTTCATCGACTGGCATCACCTCCACGCATCGTTGCCGAACGAGTCCCGAGCACGGACAAACCCCCATCGCCCGAGCAGCGTCAAGAGTTGGGCGTCACGCCGACCGAGCCGGTCCGCTACCGAAGAGTAAGACTGATGTGTGGTGCGGTTGTGTTGTCGGAGGCCGACAATTGGTATGTACCTGGTCGCTTGACGCCCGAAATGAACAGGCTCCTGGACGCCACCGATACGCCGTTCGGCAAAGTTGTGCAGGCCCTAAAATTCCGTCGTCGCACCCTGTCCTCGACAGTTCTGTGGCGACCGCTGCCGGAGGGGTGGGAAATGAGTGCCACCGCCGTCAAAGACGGCGCGCCTGGCCTGCCCATGCCGCAGAAGGTATTGGAACATCGGGCGCTGCTGAGTTTGCCCGACGGCACCCCGTTCAGCGAAGTCATCGAATCCTACACCGCCAACGTTCTTGCCTTTCCGGTGCCGGCGCCTTAAAGCGACGCGCGAATCGGTGACACAGGTTATGTCCAATTCGGTCTGCAGGACCAGATGAAAATAGGTGGCCCTGTGATTGAGGCAGCAGTACTCTAAGATCATAAGCCAGAGGGCTGACGCAATCTCGTTGCATCACGCGAGCATTGCTCCGGGAATTAATAAAAATCGTCAGGGGGATCTTCCGACATGTACGCATTCAAAAACGTCGTCAATGCGACGACAGCACAAACCTGGACTCGACACTTTCGCGTGGCTGCACTCGCCGCGCTGATTACCGCCGCGGCGATGCCGCCTGCCTTGGCGCAGCAATCCGGTGCGAGCCGCTTTAAAGCCGTCGGCTCAGATGCACCGCTGACCACGTCTCGGCAACCCTTGTCGCTGCTCGCGGATGAGCAAGTGAAGGTGGTCGTCATCATGACAGCTGAGTCGGTCGCCGAGGTTCGCGCGCGTACCGCCGGACACGTGATCAGTCAGCAGGATCATGACGCCATTCACACGCAGGTCGCGCAGCAGCACGCGACGCTCGAGCCGACCATCGTCGCGCGCGGCGGCAAGGTGCTCGCGCATTATCACGACGCCATGAACGGCATGAAGGTCGAAATCGCGCGCGGCGAGATCGCCGGATTGGGCAACTTGCCCGGTGTCGTCCAGGTCGTCGGCGTACCCATGTACGACATGCAGAATGTCGTCAGCGTACCGTTCATCGGCGCGCCTGAGGTGTGGCAAGGAATACCCGGCTTTCGCGGCGAGCACGTCAAGATTGCCATTATCGACACGGGAATCGACTACACACACGCGAACTTCGGCGGGCCCGGCACGGTGGCGGCATTCGCCGCCGCCGCGGCAACCAGCACGGCGCCCGCGGATCCAGCGTTGTTCGGCCCCAATGCGCCGAAGGTAAAAGGCGGTACTGATCTGGTCGGCGACGCCTACAACGCGGCTGTTGCCGGCAGCGTGCCGGTGCCGGATCCAAATCCTCTGGACTGCAATGGCCATGGCAGCCATGTATCGGGCACGGCTGCGGGGTTTGGCGTCACCAATGAGGGTGCAACCTATCATGGTCCTTACAACGAGGCGGCTTACGCCGGCGGTTTCGGGATTGGCCCCGGCGTCGCGCCGCTCGCCGATCTGTACATGGTCCGGGTTTTCGGTTGCACAGGCTCGACCAACGTCGTCTCGGAGGCGATCGACTGGGCCGTGCACAATGATATGGACGTGATCAGCATGTCGCTGGGCGCGCCTTATGGATCACGGACCAGTGCCGACGCCATCGCCTCCGACAATGCGGCCAAAGCAGGCATCATCGTCGTTGCGGCCGCGGGCAACAATGGCCCGGCACCGTACATCACCAGCGATCCGGCTTCCGGGACCCAAGCCATCAGTGTCGCGGCGATGAACGCACGTGCATTCCTGGCAAACGGTGTGCATATTGCGTTGTCTTCGGGCGGCGGCGCCAACGGCGTTGAGGCCAACAGCTTCAAGCTGCCGAGCGGCAATGTGCCGGCGCTCATTCTAAAGCACGGTGCTGCGCTGAGCTTGGGCTGCCCATCGCCCCAACCCGATGACTACCCGCCGAGCGGCGCCGCGGGCGCACTCGTCATCGTCTCGCGTGGCACCTGCTCGTTCGACGCGAAGGTCAGCAACGCACAAGCCCACGGCGCCGTTGCCATCGGAGTCGTCAATAATGCCGCTGGATTCTTCAATCCCTTGCTCACGCTGGCAACGGTCCCGTTCATCGAGCTGTTGAAGAGCGACACGCCGACCTTCCTGGCGGCGCCATCACCGCTCAGTGCCTCGGTGGTCTCGGCCAATGTGCCTGACGTCACCTTCAGGCTGGCCGCGTCCTTCAGTTCCGGCGGCCCGCGCAGCGGCGATGGGGCATTGAAACCCAACATCGCCGCGCCCGGCGTCAACGTTTTCTCGACCAACATCGGCACCGGCACGGGCGGGACGTTCGAATCCGGCACCTCGATGGCGACGCCGCATGTCGCGGGTGTCGCGGCATTGGCGGTGCAGGCGCACAAGAACTGGAAGGAGCCCGGAGTGAGGGCGGCCGTGGTCGAGACGGGATCGCCGAGCGCGCTGCCCGACTTCTCACCGCGAATCGAGGGTGGCGGCCTGGTGCAAGCGGTGGGCGCCACTGCGACCAACGTCACGGTGCACGGCGATGAGGACGGGCAACTGGGATTGCTGTCCTTTGGCGTCGCCGAATTGACCCGCAACTACCATGAGGAGCGGGATTTGATCATTCGCAATCACGACCGTTGGCCCGCCACGTTCACGGCGACCGCGACCTCCGCGGCAGGCGTGCCGCATTCGGTCGATCTGTCGCGTTCGACCGTGTCGGTGCACGGACACGACGAGAGCGTTCTGCGCATGACCCTCGAAGTGCCGGCGATAACCGCCGGCGCCACACATGATGCTTCGAACAATGTGCTCTTTGAGGATGCCTCGGGTGTCATCACGCTCACACCGGATTCGTCCTCGAACAATGGGGTCGCTCTCAACCTGCCGTACTACGTTGTGACACGGGCACGATCCAACGTGGATGCGGACTTGCGCGGTGAGAAGAACTCCAGCATCCGTCTCTCGAACCACGACGGTGCAATCGCGGGCAACGGCGACTTCTACGCCTGGGGACTTAAAAATCCCAAGGCCGGAACCATCGCTGCGGCTTTCGAGCCGCGGGCCGTCGGCGTACAGACAAACCCGACCGCCTCCCCGACCTCCGCGACGGACAGTCTCCTGGTCTTCGCCGTGAACACGTATGGACGTTTCTCCAATCCCGCATCGGGTGAGTACGACATCTTGATCGATGTCAACGGCGACGGCGTGTATGACTTCATCCTGTTCTCAGGAGACTTGGGCACGTTTCAGACGGGTAGCGCGAGTGGTCAAATCGCCACGTTCTTGGTCAATCTTAAAGCCAACACCGTGTCGGCACAGTTCGTGGCGGATGCGCCGACCGATGGTTCCATCGTACTCATGCCGGTGTACGCGTCTCATCTCGGCATTACGCCGTCGAACCCGCGATTCACCTACGCCGTGAATGCATTCGACGATACCGGCGCAGGCGAGTCGTTGACGGGAACCGCGTCGTTCAACGCATTCTCACCGGCAATCTCCAATGCCATGTTCGTGCCGGTGGCGCCGGGTGCGAAGGTGGATGTACCGGTCGCCATCGATCCGGTCGAGTTCACCAAGACCCCGGCACTCGGTTTCATGGTCGTGACCGAAGACAATCT